>Ga0247611_10011779_pt1 | contig 10027 bp, 5 predicted proteins | sample 177DNAGHGhighgp2_FD_192422 | JGI IMG/M metagenome (GOLD analysis project Ga0247611, IMG submission 192422) | Sheep rumen microbial communities from Palmerston North, Manawatu-Wanganui, New Zealand - 1770 DNA GHGhigh gp2 | ecosystem: Host-associated > Mammals > Digestive system > Stomach > Rumen ... | reverse complement strand
AACGGGCAGTGTTATCTAAGCACATAGCGGTGATCATCTTTTTCTGAGTTGACATTCTAGCACCATTGTTCTGCTGGGCATAGTACTTTTCAGAAATGGATAATCTACCCTTGTATGATTCCATTAAATTCATTGTAATAATTCCTCTCTATTAAAAATTTGCTAGTTGTAATAAAGAATCTGAAACATAATCATCGGATGGATTGCCAGAATTATTTCCAGTAATATATTCATTATCTGACTTTTTAAAATTAACCTTTGTATCCTCAGTTATTCTAAATGGTAACTTACCCATCTTCTGTTTGTGTTTTGATAATTCTTTACACACAGAATCAATATCCTTAATCTTATATGATTCATTTAATTTTTGTAAAACATCTTCTTTACTAAGGCCATAATTCTTAGCTTTAGATTCAACATAACTTTCCTTTAAAGCTTTATAGCTGACCCTATATTTTTCTACCAGGTTCTTCGAAGATTCAAGTTGCTTTGTAATTTTCTCTAAACTTTCGGTGAGATCTTTTACCTTTTCCTGTAATGCAGGAATATCTCCATCTTTATTTTTTAACTCCTCAGACAAAGATTTATTAGTTTCTCTAAGCTTCGAAACTCTAGATTCTTGGAGTTTTAATAATTTATCCTTTGATTCAAGTTCTTCTGTTAGTTTATCAACCTTACTCTTAAGGTCCTTCATAGACTTAACTTCATCACTTAAATTAATTGTTGCCTGCTTATATTTAGCAACATCTTCAGTTAATTGAACTTCCTTAGCATTGCTAACTGATAATTTCTCCTGAAGTGATAAATTATCATTTTCTAAGTTTTTAATTTTTAGCAGAGATTCTTGGAATTCAGCAACTAATTCCGCATCAGACTTGTCATCGACAACTTCCTTCTCTTCTTTATCTATATCTGAACTAGTCTTACTAGTTTCATCCACATTTTCAACAAGTAAACCCTTTTCATCAGCTAAAGATCTGCATTGGTCAATAACTCCCTGTAAGAAATCTCCTAAATCTTCAGGATCCAAATTATTAACACAGCGATCAAGAACATCATAAATTTCTTCTCGGGGGTTATCATATCCTTCTTCTAAGGATTCATCCAAACCTTTAATCTTAATATTCTTTTCAGTATCTGCCCACTTGATAAAATCATTATAAACTTCTTCAGAATACATGATCTCATCTAAGCGTTTTCCATATTCTTTAATTAAAGATTCAAAATCAACGCCAGGGTTCTTTCTTTTCCATTCGTCATAATATTTATCTAATTCTTGAGAAGCACTTTCATCTAATTTAATTCCTAAATTATCAAGAGATTCTTGCATTATCTTACGATCCTCAACAGAAGCTGTATTTAAAGATTCTACCAATGATTGCCTCAATAAATTTTTCTTATCTAAAGATTCAACGAATGAAAGCCTAGCATTCTGAACGGCTGGAATTTCTACCAGGTCAAAAGCATTTAACTGATAGGTATCAGGATCTACTTCTTCTTCTCCATCAGGGCCAGTAATTAAATCACCAGTACCCCTAGAAGAAATTCCTAATTTATATCCATATTTAGCTAACTGATAAGCAATTCTTCCACAAGGAGTATCAAGAATATCTACATACGCTACCAGCTGGCCGTCTTTATCCTTTACTGGAGGTTCTGGCATAACACAGGCGATTTTCTCCATATCTACCTCTTCATAATCGGGGTGACATAACTGACCAAAAATTCCGCCGTTAGCAAAGCGTTCTTTTATTAAATCTGAATTTAAAAGATTTTCCCAGAGTTGTTCACTATATTTTCTGCCATTTCTAGTACCGTTGGTAAAATCTGCTACTTTACCATAAAGTCTACCTAAGATCCCCTTCTTTTCCTTCTCTTCAGGGGTTAGGGTTTTAAACTTTAATGCGGTATTTTCATTAATTCTATTTATCATTAATTTATAACCTCCTCAATGGGTAAAGTTATCTCTCCTATAATATATTTAATTTAGCATTGAATAAAAAACAAAATTCAATATTTTTATACTATTTCCTATGTCCATTAATTATTTCTGATACAACAATATCAGCTTTAATTAACTTTAATAATTTAAAGGCTGGAGTAATATTAAATGTTTTAAAATAAATTTCTAACACCTGAGTTATCTCATCAGCTCTGACATGTTTTAAAAACATAGGCTTATCTTCACATTCAAACTGTAAAATTTGATTTAATAATCCAGATAAAGTAGTTAAAATTGTTTTAGCTTCTTGAATAGCTTTTTCATCAGACCTCATAATATTAATGTACATTTTTGAATGTTTTTTATTATAAGATTCTCTTAATTTATCATAGAACTTAATAAGCTCTAGAGGATGACTGCTATTAATTCTTTTTAAAGTATCTAAAGAAATAGATGGCTCTCTGTATAAAGAAGTAATTTCTCTAGTTACATCTTCTCCATTATTTTGTAATTCAGTTAAAAGTAACATCACATCACTTTTAGAAATCATGTTAAACCTCCCTATTTGATAGTATCAACTTAGTTTAATTTATTTATCTTACATCGGTATATGAAATACCGAGGTCTGAGAAGGATGGCAAATTATTTTCTTCATTTAATAATTCTCCACCTTCTCCCCTGGTAAAGCTTTCTTCTGGTTCTTCAGGTACTTCCATCTCTGCAGAACCAGATTCTTCAGGTGTAGGTAATTCATCTGATCCACCGCCAGATGGTTCTCCACCTCCAATGTCACCTAAATCTAAATCACCGAAGTCTCCCATATCTCCGAAGTCTTCTTCTCCACCGGATTCTCCGCCTTCTTCAGGAGTTTCGTTTTCAGCTGTAAGCCTATCAATTTCATTCTGAATGGCTGTAATAACATTGACATCAGAAATAGCATTACTTAATAATGACTTAAGAATATTCAATTTAGTGACTTGGTCTTCAATTCCATCTACCAAGCCCATAATTTCTCTAATATTAGAAATAGTACTTGATAAATTTTCCTTCCGATCTTTTTCTTCCTGTGTAGTAGGTGATTGCATCTTTAACCTGAATTCATCAATATAAGTATTTAATCCCTTATCTAATAACATCAGATTAATAGCATCAGTTAAGGCCTGAAGAATAGCATTTTGAATCTTCTTGACGGTCTTAGCATATCTACTAGAAATTAATGATAGTGAAGTACCTCCATTGAATCCTGCGGCATCGTCGGTATCACCTAAATATTGTTTTGGAATTCCCAAAGATCCAAATAACTTATTTTTAAAGTAATCAAGGTCAACTAAATCTCCGACGTTAACATCTCCACCAATTTGTCCAGTAGTTAAAGCACCCTTGCCTTCATGTGTAGGAACATAAATAACATTTTCAATTGGTCCTGGATTAGTATAATTTTCATAAGAATTATTAACATTTAAGGATGACTTCTGCTCAACCATTGCCTTGATCCGTTGTAATAATGTACGGACATCATTCTTTTCCATGTCTCCAACTTCTACGGATACTGTCCTTACAATAGAAGATTTAGTAATTCTATTTAATAAAACAGCATTTTCAAGAAGTGAAAGCTCACGCCAGATTTTAAAAATATTGTACAGAAGAGATTGCCCTCTTTTTACTCCATACGTATAAGACTTTTCTCCATCAGAAGAAATAGTTACTTCTTCTGATGTTCTGCTTGAGTTATCTTCAAGACATGCATGAACAAAATCGGTAGCTGGATATAAATCAATATCATTTTTATTGAATTTATACTGGAGGTAGGTGTTATAATATTGAGATACTAGGTCTGACTGATCTAAGTTTTTGGTAATGATGTGAGCTCTAATATAGCCCATGGTCTTTCCAAATTTCTGAAGATCAAATACTTCAGCTGGATTTTTATGTAATTCCAAGTACTCAGCAAAATGATCATCTTCTTTAAAGGCCTTAACAATAAAATCTTCATTTAATGGAGTTTTATCTTCTGATTCTTTAACTTGCAGATCCTTATTTCCAAACAATTCATCATTGAATTCAGAATTACGATATAGCCTGAGGTAAGCATCACCATATTTGATAAGTGAATAAACTCAGCCATAAATATTTTTATCAACACTCATGGAATCCAATAGGTGATCTACCATACCTAATACTCTTTCATCATCAGCTTCAACCCAAACTATTTTTCCCTGCTCGTTTGGCTCACAAGCATCAGAGGTATAAATATCTAAGGCTACGGAAATAATCGGATCCTGCGCCATAATATCTAATAAATTATAAACTTCATCTCTAGCCTGGGAAATTGTAGTAAATGAATTAATACTTCCATAATCAAGAGTACTATTATCAACAGCATCAATAATGTTATCATAAATAATACCTTTAGTATCAACGTCATTTACCCTGTCAGGTAAAGGTACTGCATAAGCCTTATTTTTATAATCTATGTTATTAAAAGTTTCATCAGGCATATTTTAACTCTCCTATCATATCATTATTCCATCATTAAAGGTTGTATATTCTACAGCCGGCCCCATCCCGAAATCAATAACATTATTTTTAAGATCGAGTGGTTTTCTTTTTAGAGATTCTTCAAACTCTTGGTTGGATAATTCTTCAGTAACATTGAAATTAGCCAGTAAGTCGGCAGATTCTCCGAATTCATAAGCAAATTCCTCAGCATGTTTACTAGCCGTATAAGTAGCTCCACAGACCGCGTCAGCTGAGTCTTTACTATTTATTGAGTTCGGACTGTGGTCAATTTTTCCGTTGTTATTATTTCTTTCAAGGCCTAGTAGTTCTTCAGTAAGTAAGGTGGTACCATTTTTAGGGATCAAAATCCTTTGTTCATAAATAGTTGATTTTAGATACTGATAAGGTTTACATATTCTATCTGTATCTACACGGTCAACTGAAAGAGTATCAGCATTAAATTTTCTATCTTTTAATGCCTGTAACATATCTGCACTCTGGAAGGTATCCATCGTGATATATTTAATTGAAAATCCATTTTGTTTCAACCAAGAAATAAAATTTCTAGTTTTTTCAAAACTTACCTGGAATCCCTTAGGAGCTTTTACTGAAACAACAAAAGCTAACTGGTAAAGAAGATCCTTACTGTCAGGTTGACCTGGTACAGATGGTTTCTTCCCTTTTATCCAAACTCCAGCAATACCTGTTTTGTCTCCGCTTAAAGACATGTCTAAGTGAATAAATAATGGTTTCTTTTTTAGATCAGGTGGTACTAAAGAAAGATCAAAGAAATCACTGTACTGAGCTTCATCATCAACTCCATTACCAACAGTAATAATATCTTTGGTGAATGGATTTTTACCATCAAATTTAACTTGTGAAAGTCGTTCTCCTGAAATATAAGTACTTAAACTTGTAGTTGAAATACCAGCAATATCGGTTAGAGCAATATCAATATCATCAATAAAATTTTCATAATACCCAAGGGGAACATCTATAATTCTATACCCTCTATCTCTATAAGAATTAATTTCTTCTTCAGTTAGATTTAAAGGTAATACCTCAGATGATAAAAACTTATTTCCAATTGCTACCTTAAATGTTCGAGAAGATTTTTTATCATCTCTAATCACCCATTGTGGCTCATCAACTATTAAAGTAGTTTTACTTTCATTTTTCTTTTTGTTCTCTATCCAAGTTTCTAGAAATGATTGCTCAGTTTTTTTTGAAGATGCCAATACCATAATAGTAGGATTAACATCATTTTTCATAAATCTAGATTGCATACGGGCAGTAGCACTAGAAATTAATTCAGTAGCTTTTTCCTTTTGTTTTTCTACATCTTGGTTAGGGATAAATGAAATTTCATCAAAGAAGCTCCAATATAAAGCACGACCAATAAAGTGTCTCGGAAGTGATCCACAAATCAACTCAATCTTCGATTCCTGTTTAGGCTTCCACTCAGGTAAATCAGATTTAGTTAAAGTACCATGCGCCATAAACCACTCAGAAGATTGGAGTAGATTCTGCATCTTAGACCAAGCAACACCTTGAGCAGCATTCAAAGTAATATTTATTACAGCAAATGAAATAGTATCAATATTCATTATACCATAATAAACATAAGGATCTTTCAAGCACATCATCCTATACAGTTCATATAGACCAATAATAACTGCTTCAGTTGATTTACCAATACCAATAGCTCCAGTTAAAGCTAAAGTATTACATGTTGCTGGCTTCAATGGATCTGGATAAATCTTCTTTAATAAATTTTCTCAATAAGGAAATAGAGTAAATCGGCCTTCACCATCAATTAAACCACGACCTAAATATTTTGGATCATGTAAAAAGGTATCTATATTAACTGGGATTTCTTCTCAATCTTCATAGAGTAAGTTATTAAATTTAGCTGATTTTCCGCCCTTAGAATATTCACCTAATATTTCTAATACAGCTTTTCTTTCTTCATCCGATAAATTATTTAAAATATCCATTACTTAATAGTCCTTATTAAATAATATACAAAATTAATTTAATTAGCTATATTTTCTTTCTATCCAACAACATAAGTTACGGACCAGAATATACCAACTGTTGTTCCAATATTTACTAAACTGTCGCTAGCATTTCTTACCGTTATGGTGCCGTCCGGCTGAATTCTAACGCCGATAGAATGTGAAGTATAGTAACAGTATGTCTCAACATCATAAGGTGGATAATATGCTGAATTTAGTGTTCCCGTAAAAATATCATGACCGCTGGTAACATCAGTATTATAGAACATTTGACAATATATAGTAATAACATTACCATAACGTTTAGCGTGCGAATAGCTTACGGTTGCTCCAGAACTACGGGTTATAACCGACGATGCTGTTACTGTAGATGGTAAAGTCGGGATATCACTAGTCATAGCAATAGTTCCTGTCTTGGCCGGTAGAGTATTTACATAAGTACTACCACTAGTATTACCACTAACTACTTTGTTAGATCCCGAGCCCGTGCCATATAATGTTACAAATCCGGTATGATTAGCTGTAGATGAACCACCAATAAATCCACCAGTAGAAGAAGAAAATCCTACACTAACATCATCATTTTTATCTTGAGCTAACTCTCCAAATGTTCCCTTACCACCGTTGCTGACAAAAGCTAAAGGACTAGTTATTAAAACATTAGAAGGATTCATTTCTCCAATCATTAATTTATTAGAATTAGTGATAATAGAGTTATTATGATTAAAAATTGCTTCCAGGGATGATTTTACTTTTCCAGATTCAGCTATTGTACCAAAACCGACTCCAACATTACCTAAGCTATCATCATACAAATCAAGTGGGAAAATTGCTGGTCCAACGGTTACCCAAGTATAAGGAGTAGTACTTGAACTAATTCTATCTGTAACTAATGCCTTTACAGTTATTGATGAACTAATAGAAAAATCTATATTAAAGCCAGTATCATTAATTTGTTGAGCTGAGTTACTACCTGCTTGTATATAGGTTTTTGTTACATCAGTAGTTACTATTGAATTCTTTCCATCAATGGATGATATAATACCAGTTAATTTATAATATAGACGAGACCCAGCAGGATCCATAGCGGGATCACCAGTTCCTGTGCTGGCTGTTCTATAAGCCGTGATTCTGGCCATTGGTGGAGAATAAGCATAGCAAGTTAGACCAGAAGTATAAGTCCCTGAAGACGTAAAACCTCTACTGTCAGTGATAAGATAATTAATAGTATATGTGACATCAGAAGTTAATGATCCTTTGCTAATAGTCCTTAATTCAAGGCCATTTTCAGGTGCAGCTTGTGTTGTAGTAACTGAAGACCCGGCATTTGGAGTAAATACAATATTAGATAAGGTAGATCCAGTAGATAAATTTGAAACATATTTTATAATAGGTACAGTTTTACCGTCAGTTATTAAATAACCAGGTATGCTATATTTCCCAGTACTAGTACTTACACTAACTGAGTTTATAGTAAGAGTAGGAGCTAGAGTAGAGTCAAGATTTACATTTATTGAGGCAGTAGTAGAACTACCTACTTGTACAGTACAAGCACTATCAGAATAAGTTGTACATGTAAAGATAACGGTATCGATCGTTCTCTTGGTTACTACTCTCAATAAATTATCTTTAGATACATTGAAAGTTGTAGCTGAATTAATAAGAACTTTATTAACTAATGGAGTTGTAGCTGTAACCCCACTTCCTACAGAAGAATAAGTTACAATATGATAAAATCCTGTAGTCTGTGGGGTAACTGTTACTGAGGCTGTTCCTGTACTTGTACTAGTTATAGTTATTGAATTGGTACAGCTAATTAAACTTGCTCTTGGGATTTTAGTTAAAGTAAAACTAAAGCTATCCTCATAGGTAGTAGTATTACCTATTCTATATGATATCTGAAGAGATATAGAGCCAGTACCGTCATTCAGGTGATTTGCTTGTAAATTACTAAAGGTTTTAAGTGTCTGGGTACCCTTAGAAATATTTTTTACCACACCATACGAACGTGAGTAACTACCTAGAACAGATCCTGTTGAATCCGTAATTGTAAAATTACTAACTCCACAATAATATTGGTCAGCTGAGGTATATTTAAGTTCAATAGTTAAATCACTAGTATTACTTGAAATATTTGTACTGTTTTCTGTTACAACTATTGAGAACTTACCATACGATGTTCTGCTTGTGGTTTGGAATGTTGTACTCATGCTGCCTCCTTAATCATGTTTAGCAATTCTTAGGTGGGTGTTATCTGTTCCCCAGGGGATAAACTGCCATTGCTTATCTCTTTGTTCATCTACTGTACCAACAGATAGCTTAGTAGCTACTAAACCAGTATTACTATCTAACTGGGCAACAACCTGATTATCAGTATTAATGAAATCTAGACTATCATTGTCCAGCAGCATTCTAACATCACTACCGGTTTTACCAATTAATAATCCTTCACCTGATTGTTCAAAGAAGGTTGTTACCGTTTTAACGCTGGTTATTTCACCATTGATTGTAGTAATGGTTTCATTGAATTGGTTTTTAATCTTTTCAGCTGTTTGTTCACTTGTAGAAGTTATCTCTTTTCTTAATTCAGTTTCAGTATCTGAGATTAATCCGTTAGTATCTTGTAGTTGCTGCTTAAGTACTGTTGTTTCACTGACCTGAGCCGTTATTCTATCATCAAGTTTTTCAAATGAAGAATGGTTTTCAGTTACCTGTGTTTCAATTACAGTTAGCTGGGCATGAATTTCATTTAATTCTTGAGAAGGTGTTACTGAGCTTACAGAATAAGTATCATCACTATATTTAATCTGCATAGCTGAATAATATCTATGATTTGGTATCCAGCTCGGTGTAAATAATGTCCATACTCCCGGAGCATTAGCTCTACTTGTTACAGGAGGAGTTGGTACGGCTGGAGTTATACCTGCCTGCTCATTATAAATGATATCGAATGGTAGATCATTATTCTCCTGGGAGACATTGGTAACACCTAAGTAGCTCATAGCTGAAGATATAGCATCTAGCTGAGCTATTAAAGTTTCATCAAGTATTTCATAATCTTGTGGAGTATCATAAGCGAACTTAATACTCAATGGATTTGCAGCCAACCACGCGTTTAGGGCTTCCTGAGTTTGAGCAGAAAATCTACTGTCTTTAAGAATATAATATACTGCCTTATTGTTAGCTCCAAAAGTGATACCCTCAAAGGTTATTCCACTAGGGGTATGTGTAGATACTAACTTGTCACAATAACCTAAAGTCCTTGCATCGGACCTCATTAAATTAATTATTGTGTTTCCTCCATAATATCCAGATCCTGCTGATGTATAAACATTAGTTGATACAGCTATTATATCGTCCCCTATCGCTTTATGCAAATACCAAATGCCGTCTTGATTATAGAAATAATCATATCTAGCTCCTATTTTGTCTAATTTTATTGACGGAGTGTAAGTATCTACCGACGGGCTTGTAATAGTTAATAATAAATTATTAGGAGATATGGCGGTTGATGAATCACTATTTTGGCACACAACTCGAATATATGCTGTATTCGCTTTTGTTGTAC
>Ga0247611_10011778_pt1 | contig 10028 bp, 9 predicted proteins | sample 177DNAGHGhighgp2_FD_192422 | JGI IMG/M metagenome (GOLD analysis project Ga0247611, IMG submission 192422) | Sheep rumen microbial communities from Palmerston North, Manawatu-Wanganui, New Zealand - 1770 DNA GHGhigh gp2 | ecosystem: Host-associated > Mammals > Digestive system > Stomach > Rumen ... | reverse complement strand
GTTATCATTATTAAAATTAGTAACCATGTTTGTAGAGTTCCCCTTAAAACTGTTCTTTTGATGTATATAGAAAATCTTTCACCTTTGGTTTTAACACCAAGTTCAGAACGAATATTTAATTCTTCTTCATGCTTTTGAATTTTAAAATCTCTTATTGCATCCTTATCTTTAAGCTCTTTAATCTCTTCTTTATATTTCTTTTTTCTTTCTTTTTTATCTTTTTTATATTGTTTATATAATTCTTTTTGCTTTATTTTATCCTTATATTTTTGCTCTTTTAATTGTCTTTTGAAAGCTTCGTCAGAGATAATGCTTTCATCATGAATATAATCAGCATCAGAATTTGTTTCCTCAATTACTTCATTGTTTTCTTCTAATTTATCTTCTACTTCTTCAGTATTAGTTTTTTCTTCAATTTTTGTTTCTTCTATTTCTTTAACATCATCTATAGATAATTGAGCATCATCTTTTATTTCTTCTTTTTTTGATTTTTTACTATTTCCTTTTTTACTCACTTGTATATTTCCCCCTTTCTATTTAACGTTCTTTCTTCTTTGTAATACCACTATTGTTAATAAAATAAATAATAATGTAAAACTAATAAACGCTATAACATTAGGGATTAAAATAATTCCAGATGGGAATTCATCAAATAAATATATTAAAGAAAAAATTTCTAAATTTTCATTGAAGCTTGGTAAAAACCACATCATTAAAAATACTGCAATTGGTAAAACAGATGCAATAACTTGATTTTCTGTAAGACTTGATGCAAACATACCAAATGACAAATAAGCCATACTTAATAAGAAAAATCCTAGTATTGTTACAAGTGCTACTTTAAAAGAAGGATCTCCAAAATAGCATAAAATAGCAAAATAAATTAATGTTAATAATTCAGTTATTGCCATTACAATTGTTGCTGCGAAAAATTTTCCTAATACAATTGATGTAATACTTCTAGGTGATGTTAATATTAATTGTTCTGTTCCATTTCTTCTTTCTTCAGCGAACATTCTCATTGTTAAAATTGGTGTTATAAAAGTTAATACTGTTGCACCATTTCCAAATAAATATTCAAAATTAAGTACATGTCCACCATATACATTGATTATGAAAAATAAACTAAATAATGCCAAGAATATACCAATATATGTATATCCAACTGGAGTTAATAAATAACTTTTTAATTCTTTTTTAATAACTGCAAACATTATTTATCACCTCCTTCATCTTCTTCAGCCTTTTCATCTGCATCGTCCTTTTGTTCTTCAACTTTTTCTGCTTTCTCATTTTCTTTAGCTTGTTTTAATGACTCTTTTTTAGCATTTTTTCTAGCTTTTTCTTCTTTTTTAGCAATACGTTTTGATTCACGTAATTCTTTTGCTTCTATTTCTTCTTGTCTTAATTCTTCTATTTCTCTTTCATATTGAATCTTTTTGATTTCTTTTTGTGATAATTCTGGTCTATCACTTATTAATTCCATAAATGCATCTTCTAATGAAGCTTCAATTTGTCTACTCTCAAGAATTGTTATACCTTTTTCAGCACATTTAGCAAACAATATTTTTCTAATATCTTCTGGTGAATTAGTATTTACTTTATACACAAATGTACCATCTTCTTTAGTTTCAACCATCTCCACTGATTCAATTTGAGATATTTCTTTATATAATTCAGGAAATTCACCATTTTCATCTTCAATATTAACTTCAAGCACTTGGTTAGTTTGAACTTTGCTTTCAAGATTCTTTGGAGTATCTACTGCAATTATTTCACCTTTATCAATAATAATAACTCTGTCACAAATTTGACTTACTTCAGTTAAAATATGTGAACTTAATATTACTGTATGATTTTTACCAAATGATTTAATTAATTCACGAATCTCAATTACTTGTTTTGGATCAAGTCCAACTGTAGGTTCATCTAATATCAATATTTTAGGTTTACTTACTATAGTACCTGCTAAGCTAACTCTTTGTTTATATCCTCTAGAAAGGTTTTTAGTTAATTTATTTTGAACTTTCTCTAAACCAGTTACTCTTATTGCTTCTTCTACAAGAGCTTTTTTCTCACTTCTTTTAACCTTTTTTAAATCTGCCATATATGAAACAAATTCTTTAACAGTTAGTTCATAATATAATGGTACACCTTCTGGCATATAACCAATCATTGATTTAACCTTATTTGGTCTATCCTCAATATTATAACCGTCGACTATTATTTCACCATCAGTAGGCTCAATAAATCCAGTTATCATATTCATTGTAGTTGTTTTACCAGCACCATTTCTTCCTAAAAAGCCAACGATCTCGCCATCCTTGACTTCGAAACTAATGTTTCTAACGGCATAATAATCGCCATAATTTTTAGTAACATTCTTGACTTCTATCAAAGTTTTATCCTCCTTATTTATGATTTTTAATACTATATAATTAAACTTAAAATAAACTTAATTTTTGACCATTTGCATTTTAACATAGTTAAATTTCAATTGCAATTATTTATTAAGTTTTGCAATTAGCGCCTTAATCTTAATCCCCTGTGATTCAAACATCATCTCATGTTCCGTCTTTATATTACCTTCAAAAATATCTTCTGAAGCTAAATCATATGTCAATTTTATAATCTCAAAATTTGAGTTTTTGAAATAGGATATTGAATCTTCAAATAATGCATCGTCATCTGTCTTAAAATAAATACTTGCTTCTTCATTCATAAAAAGTTTATATTGTTCTAATTGTCTTGGATGTGTTAATCGACGCTTATTATGCTTTCCTCTTGGCCATGGATTACAAAAATTAATATAAATTCTGTCTATTCTATCTTCATTTCCAAATACTTTACTTATATACTCTACATTACTTCTAATTAAAAATATATTTGAAAAATCTATATTTTTCTCATTATATTCTTTTTCAATATTTCTTTTTGATAATCCAAGCATCGCTTCAATCATATCTACTGCAATATAATTAGTATCTATATTATTAGATGCAAGTTTAGATATAAATTGACCTTTACCACAACCTAGTTCAATATGAATAGGATTTGAATTATTAAACTTTTTGTTCCATGTATTATAAAAAATATTAGGATCATTAATATAAAATTTACAATTTTCAAGTTCGGTCGCTGCCCACTTTTTTCTTCTTATTCTCATATTACCTCATCTATTATTAATGTTTTGAATATGTATCTCTATACATTTTTGAACGTTTTACTTCAACGCCATTTTGTCTATATACTCTATAACTATCTACAACTATAGATTTGCTTGTATTTTTGATCATCACTGTCTCTATTGCACATGTTGGTTCATTTGGATTTTTTAATCCATGTATAGTAATTCGTGCTATACCACCACTTACTGATGCTTCAATTTTTACTGGATAATTTCTTCTATTCAAGAATTGAAAATCTGTTGAACCCCATACTACAGTAGCATCATATCCAGCCTTTACATATGAAGGAACAAATTGATGATTTCTTCTTTGCATTATCTCCATATCTGCAGCAACTGCAGCATTATATAAAGTAGAAGAAATTTGGCAAATTCCTCCTCCCAATCCATCAGTTACTTGACCATTTTGATAAATCGCTGCTTCTTTATATCCTGCTGCAACAGTTCTTTTTCCAACTACTTTATTATAAGAAAAAGTTTCACCAGGCATTACGACAGTACCATTAATTTTAGAAGCGGCTAACCTCAAATTAGTGGTTCTATCTGCGTTACTTGTATAATAAGATGTAGAAAAAGTAGATAGTACGTGTGGAAATGGATCATAACCTAAATCATTCACAGTAACTCTTGGATATGTTAAAGTAAGTTGAACATCATACTCTTCATTTTTTGGGTTTTGCTCTATAAATTGTTCCACAGTTGCGACATCAAAATCTACTCCTGTTACAGAAGGATATACAGCATAAGGCTCTCTTGTAAAAGACGCATCTTTAACCTCAGCATATACTTCATCATGGATTTTTTGTACATCAATTTTATCTGGATATACTTTATATGTTGGTATAGATAAAACTTTATTATTATAACTAATATCTTGAATAGTTTCCAGTATGTGGTCTTTTAATTGGTCTTTGTATATAACAGCACCATATTTGCCACTTGTAATTATTAAATGCCCATCTTCTATATAATAACTATATTGTTCCAATTGATCTGGTAGTCTTGATTGAATATCATCAATATATGTATCTAATGCTTCATTATTATATATAAGAGTAGGATCAATATCTATTCCGCCTATATTAGAAACCAAATATGAACTTATGTCAGAAAATACTTTGCCTCGTCTTCCAATGCTTAAAGCAGAGTCAACTGCCGATTCAATATCAAACATTGCTTCAATTTGTTCAACTTCAACATAGTATTGTTTATTATTATAATCTAATGAAATTGTCTCATTCATTATCTCATCTAGATGAGATTTTACTTTATCGATTGCTTCATCCTTTGTAAGGCCAGAAACATCTATACCTTTAATATGAACACCTTTAGAAATAGTGTCTTTATTCTTAAATGATAAATAAATAGTACCTGTAACAACTGACATTAAAATTATAAAAACAATTAATAGAATAAAAAATATTCTTAATGTAATTGATTTTATTTTAACATATTCTACCATTTCCGTATTGGTTACTGGTATTTGAGAATTAACTTCATCTTTTTTCATAATAATTTAATTCCCTTCAAGATTAATTAAATCAAAAATATAAAAATGGACTGTTCATAGTAGACAGTCCATCTATAATTATTCTAATTTTGATTTTACCAAAGTATGATCACTATCATCACTATCATCTTTATCAACTATAAATGCTGTAGAAATAGGTCTAGTCTTATGAGCACCAGAACTATCAATAGGATCATTTACAATAGTATTATTTACAACTAAAACACTTGATGTACCACCATCTAAATTAGCAGCATTAATTGCTCCATATCTTTCCATTACTTCAATTAAGTCATCCATATCTGCACCCAAATTTGTAGCAGTTCTTCCATCTAATACAAGGAATAATACTATTCCGTCTGCTCTTTGACCAATAGCAGTTCTTGGAGCATCTCCCCAACCGCCATTACCTAATACTGATGAAGATTTTCCATTAACAATTAAAAATGGTCCGAATGTAACGGCATCTCTAATACCTGCATTCTTGGCTTGGGTAACAGTCATTTTACCACAAATAAAATTATTTTTCTCATCAAACCCTATTAGACCACCTGAACCATTATATGAATTTTGAGTAACAAATTTACCTCTTGATATCGTAATTCCTAATGGGCTACCGCCAGTACTGTTAAAGTTAGGATCATTAAATCCACCACCATTTATTGCGATAAGAGCATCATTAGCTTCAGCCATCTCAACTACATATTGACCTGACACTCCTAGTTTAGCTGTTGCGACAGCATGAATTCTTTGTGGTTCGTATACAGCTGTTAGATATCCAGAATAGCCTTTACCATTAATTGGAATAATTTTATAGTCATTATTTTTTGGATCTCTTTCAAGTATTTGTCTTTCATATTCATTAGCATAATTTGTTGTTTGAGCTGTTTCACCTGTAATTAAATCTGTATTGGTTGACTCATTGCTTTCAACAACTTTGTTTTTATTTAATGCATCTTGAATTGTCAAATCATCAAAAAACCATGTTGCTAAATATTTATGTGTCATTGTTGTCATTGCTGTACTTATCCACCACTCTCTAAATCCACTATATGGTCCATACATAAGCACCATACCAACAATTATTCCTAGTGCCCCTAATCTAATTAGGTGGGTAAATATCATTTTAATTCTGTCGCCTACTGTATATCTTGTTTTTTCTTCTTTTACTTTCGTTTTTTTATTATTTCTTTTACCTTTTGATCTTTTCATCTTTTTGTTTTCAAGCATCTCATTTAATTCATCATAATTAAAGACAATAGTTTCACCACTACTATCTTTGGCGTTTTCTTTATCATTATCTTCTTCATAATCTTCAGAGTCATCTTCTAGTTCGAAATCATCATCGTCGTCTTCATCTATCTCTTCTATTTCGTTTACTTTAACTTTGTATGCATCTATTTCAACATCTTCATTTTCATTTTCAATCTCATCATCAATTATTTCAAGACTGCTAATTACTTCATCGTCTTCATCGATGTCAAAATCTTTAATCTTACTAGTTTTAGTAGAACTTGTTTTATCTTTTCTTACTCTTTTAACTGGTGTGGCTTTATATCTAGATGTTCTTGTTTTTTTAGTTTTATTTCTTTCCTCATCCAGTTTTTTCTCGATAGAACTTTTTCTCATTTTATCCTTTATTCTCCTTAAGATAGTACTAACACATTTTATAAAAAAAATATAAAATTGTCTATAGCCAACTATGAATTTGGTGCAAATTTTCTTTTAAATTTATTTAATAATTCAAATACAAATCTGTCTTTTAGCACAATTAGTGATATTGCATAAACAGAAGCCCCAACAATAATTTGGACAATCATTGTCTTAATCGAAGCTTTCATTAACACAAATATTAATATACAAGTCACTCCCATAATTAAACTTGCTAATAAATATTTAATAGAACTCTTTATAATTTTTCTAAAATTAAAATCTTTTCTAACTTGATACATTTGAATCATGTCAATAGCTAATTGTGAAATGACAGTAGCAATTGAAGCACCTATTGATTTAAATTTTAAGATAAGTATGTAGTTTAAAACAAAATTAATAACTACACCAAACATAATTGAATTTGTATATTCTTTTTGTCGCTTAGTTGGTAATAAATATTGGGTCCCAACTACATTTGCAATACCCAAAAGTAATAAAATTGGACATATTACTCTTATTAGTATTACAACTTTATCATATCCTTGTCCAAAAAAGAAAGGAACAAAACTATCAGCAATACATGATATACCAATCATCATCGGAAAACTCAAAAGAAAAGTAAAACAAAAAGAGTCTTCAATATATGCCATTATCTTTTTCTTGTCACCTTTTTCAAATGTGTTTGCAATTCTTGGAATCATGATGGTACCAAGTGATGTAACAATTGTAATCAATAATCTAACTATCTTTTGCGCTTGTTCATAATAGCCAGTCTCTGATTTATCTGGCACCATTTTTCCAATCATTGTCGTATCTAATATTTTATATAATTGATTAGAAATTTGAGGAATAAATAACATTAAAATTGGAATTATATGTTTATATATATTAATGTTGCCAACTTTTTTACCTCTCAAATATTTTGGTAAATAAATCCATAAAGATAAATTCCCTAATAAATCTGCTAATGAATATATTAATATGAATTTATTCAAATCAGTAGATTTTTTAACAAATATAAAAACTAAAGAAACTGCAGCCAATCTAACAACAATATTTCTTATAACTGTCTTTTTGAATTCTTCTAGACCTTGGAAAAACCAACTGATATCAAATGCTGTAGCAAACAACTCTAGTACTAGAATTCTATAATATATTGCATAATCACCTTTTCTAGCAAAACAAAATATAAATATCAAAATTGAAATTGCCATTGTAATAAATCGCAAAAAAATTATCTCGTAAAAAATTTTATTTCTTTTAGTTTTATTATCTTGATTATATGCAATTTCTCTTTGACCATATAGTGCAACACCCAAACTTCCGAATAAATTAAAATATGTACAAATTGAAAATGTATATCCATAGATACCAACACCTGTTGCTCCCAATACTCTAGCTAAATATGGTGTTGTGACAATTGGCAATATCAATGTTAATATTTGATATGACAAATTGTATATGTAATTCTTTATAATACTTTTTTTAGCCATTATTATCCTCACATAATTTATATACTAAATTATAACCGAAATCTTAAGTAAATCTATTATTATTCCACTTATTAAACCAATAAAATAAAGTAATGAAATAATCTTAATTGTTTGTTTTAAATCTTTATTCATTTTTATTAATACTAATAATCCTACTCCAGCTCCAACTAATAAGCCTGTCATCATAGCACCAAATGAAATTAATTTTTGTAAATATAATTGTGTTATTACAACTGATGCAGCGCAATTTGGAATTAATCCAATTAAGCCAGTAATCATAGGTGCTAAAATTGGTTTATTTAAAACTAATGTGCCTATTTTATCTTCACCTATATAGAATACTAAAGTATTCATTATTAATGAAAAAATAAATATAAAGAAAAGAATGTTAATTGTATGTTTTAAACTTGATATAAATAAGTTTTCGGATTCACAATGACAATGATCATGTGAACAAATGTCATGATGTATATCTATATCTTTTTCTTCTTTGATAAATTTATTGTATATAAAATCGATTAGTAAACCAAATATAATTCCTATTCCAGCTTTCAACAATAAAATTGTAATTATCGAAGTAATTGGTACTTGCTCAGACAAAAAGATTGGTAACATCTCATCTGAGGTCGATAAATATACAGCAATTAGTGTTCCAATCGATATAATCTTTGCTACATACAAATTCGAAGCAGAAGCACTAAAGCCACATTGTGGTATCATTCCCAATAAACCACCAATAGCAGGGCCTGCCTTCCCTGCTTTTTGAATTAATATTTTATTCTTTTTTGACATTTTATGTTCAATATATTCCATTAATAAAAATGTAATAAATAAAAATGGTAATATTTTTAAAATGTCAATTAAAGTATCTAATAATACTTCTATCATAATCTCCACTTTCTATCTTAATTATTTTATAATTGCAGGAATAAGATAAGTTATAATCATCATTATTATACTTGCCAAAACCACACCCAACATGCATGTACCAAATGATTTTTTTCTATCTAGCTCAAGCGCTGATGCAATCAAGCATCCTGTCCATGCTCCTGTACCAGGCAATGGTATTCCTACAAAAAGTACTAAACCCCAATATCCATATTTTTCTATTTTATGCTTGTTCTTTTCAACTTTTTTATCTAGCCAACCAACAAATTTGTTAAATATAGATATTTTACTCTTTCTCATAAGTTCCATCAATTTATTGATAAATAATAAAATAAATGGTACAGGAAGTATATTTCCTATTATAGAGATAATATATGCACTTATAGGATTAAGACCTAATAATGCTGCTGCAATTAATCCTCCTCTTAGTTCAAGAATTGGTAATAAAGAAATAATAAATACCAATAATTCTTTTCCAAATGCCATTGAAGTAATTCCTCCAAAGGCTCCAACTATTATATTAACTAACTTGTCAGCCATATTAATCTCCTTACTATTTAAATAACCATTATATTATACTAATATGTTCAAAAAAAGTAAATAGAATTTTGTTTATTATATTCGTATGTTTTGATGTTTTAAAATTTTATTTTATTATTTTATAGACAAGTTTTTTAATTTATGCTATACTTCAATATGAGTTTTTAATAAATGCCGATGTGGCGGAATTGGTAGACGCACCAGACTCAAAATCTGGCGGGAAACCTTGTGGGTTCGAGTCCCACCATCGGTACCACCTATGTCAACCTACTTTTTGGTTGATTTTTTTTTATACATAAGATCATTAGGAGAATAAGTAATGAAAATATAATAACAATCCCTATATTGATGCTGAAAATCTACTATTTAAATATTCATATGTAGCCCACGGAAGATATAACATAAGTTATGGTTATTATATATTTAATAATGGTGAAATCAAAGAATATGATGATTATGATAAAGATAGAATACTTAAATTTGCACAACTCAGTGAAGATGAAATACAAAAGCTTTATGAGCTTTCAACCCTTGTTCAAGATGAATTTATAATCGAAAAAGACGTTCCAATACACGATATAGGCATATCAACTATGCAAATTTATAATATAGAATTATCTAAATGGGTTATGCTTTCCGCAGATGGTGATTCATTTGGAAGAAACCGTACTCAAATAAGTAAAGAAATATTACAATTAATAAAAGAAATTAGTATAAAATATCTAAATGATGAAAAATATCAATTTTAAGAAAGTGA
>Ga0247611_10011776_pt1 | contig 10029 bp, 8 predicted proteins | sample 177DNAGHGhighgp2_FD_192422 | JGI IMG/M metagenome (GOLD analysis project Ga0247611, IMG submission 192422) | Sheep rumen microbial communities from Palmerston North, Manawatu-Wanganui, New Zealand - 1770 DNA GHGhigh gp2 | ecosystem: Host-associated > Mammals > Digestive system > Stomach > Rumen ... | reverse complement strand
AGCGTTTAACGCCATCATTAAAGGCTATGATAATGGACACATTGTTTGCATATTCTTAGCAGGCATTTCTTTAGGCCTCCGTGTCGCGAATCCATATTGATAGCGGTACGAGGAAGCCTATCTCTGTGACAAGATCCTAATCATCGCCTGTAGCGATTGGCCCACCCGCGAACCCCGCTGGCGATGGGCCGTTCCGCTCCGTCTGCGGTGACTAAATAGATAGAGTAGGGGAGTTTGAAGTTATGGTCCAGGGTTGATATAAAAGCGGAAATCGTTGAAATTCAACGACTTCCGCTTTAATTAGTGTCCAAGATGAGAGTCGAACTCACACGCCCAATTGGGCACTACCCCCTCAAAGTAGCGCGTCTACCAATTCCGCCACCTGGACAAAAAAAGGAGAGCGAAAGACGGGACTCGGACCCGCGACCCCGACCTTGGCAAGGTCGTGCTCTACCAACTGAGCTACTTTCGCATTCGAAGTACTGTTTCCAGTACCGTACCATTGTGAAGTTCAAAGAACGAGAGCGAAAGACGGGACTCGGACCCGCGACCCCGACCTTGGCAAGGTCGTGCTCTACCAACTGAGCTACTTTCGCATTCAATTCGCCCCGTTTGAGGGGGTGCTTTCGTGAATTGCGGTGCAAAGATATATCGACTTTTTGAACTGGCAAAATTTTTTGCCCAAAAAATCACTTTTTAATGTGATTATTTTTTTACGCCGAGTAGGGTGAAGAACTCGTTCTGGCGGTGAATGTCCTCAAACTCACCACTATACTCGAATGTGATGGTAGTGGAGTCTTGTTTCTCGACACCTCTCATTTTCATGCACATGTGCTGTGCCTCGGCATAGACGATGACGCCTCGGTTGGGAAGGACCCGTGTGAGCAGCTCGCAGATGTCGTGCGTCATGCGCTCTTGTACTTGCAGCCGTCTGGAGAAGGTGTCGACGATGCGTGCTAGCTTGCTGAGTCCGACGATTCCGCCAGCCGGGATGTATCCGATAGAGACTTTCCCGAAGAAGGGCAGGATGTGGTGTTCGCACAGAGAGTAGAACTCGATGTCCTTGACGATGACAATCTCGCTGCCGTCGTGCTCAAAGATGGCGCTGTGTACGATGGCTTCGGCGTCCTCGTGGTAACCCCGGGTGTTCTCGATGAGTGCCTTGGCAGCTCTCAGTGGAGTCTTGGCAAGACCCTCGCGGTCGGGGTCCTCGCCGATGAGCTGAATGATGGCACGGTAGTGTTTTGCTATTTTGTCGGCGAGCTTGAGGTCCTCGTCGCTGAATTTCATTTTAATCATTACTCCAGATGTTGATGCGGTCACGCACGATGACCATTTCACGTGCGAATTTAGGGTAAACGCTCTTGATGCGATGCAGGGCGGCTTGTGCTTCTCGTTGCGTCTTGAAGTCGCCGATGCGCAGTCTCCAGGCGGGAGCCTTGTAAGAGATGTAGGATCGGTATTGCGGGAACTTCATAGCGATGTCGCGAGCTCGCCGTTGTGCAGCCGCCTTGGCTGTCTTGGCGTTGTTGTCGGTATAGGCTTGAATGCGGAAGCCGACGCTCCTGTTCTCAATGGTCTGTTGAGAGGTGTGGGTGCGCTTGGGCTTCTTGATTGTTATTTCTTCATTTTTCTTTTTATCTTCTTTTTTCTTGTCTTCTTCTTTCTTGGCGTTGTTGTCTTCCTCGTCAAGCTCGTTGAGTTTTTCCTCTTCGGCTTTTGGGTCGGTTTTTTTCTTGTCTTTGTCCTTGACTTTTTTGTCCTTGGAGTTGTTCTGTTGCTGCTTGCCGATGTCAGCGTTGTTGCGTTTTTCCAGCTCCTTGGGTGCATCGACGTTGACTTGTCCGTTTCGGTTGATTCGCTCGGTTGTTAATGCGCGTTGGGGTGTGGCGACCAGGGCAATCATGAACATGATGGCCAGCGTCAACAGTCGTGTATATAAACGTTTTAACATGTATGATAATTGATTGATTTCAATTTTTGGGGGCAAAGATAGTGTAAATTTCTTAAGCGAGTGGCATTTTTCGGGAAATTGTGCATTAAGAGATAAATAATTTGGCATTTCGGTTGACTTGCACTAATTTTGTAGTGATAATCAATATTAAAACAGTAAATGATATGAAGATAGGAGACAAGATACCCGAGGTGCTGGGCGTTGACCAGGATGGCAATGAGTTGAAGGCTAGTGATTTTGCTGGAAAGAAGCTGATCATCTATTTTTATCCTAAGGATAACACGCCGGGTTGCACGTCGGAGGCCTGCAGCCTGGCCGAGGGCTATGGTGCGTTGAAGCGTGCAGGCTATGCGTTGCTGGGTGTGAGCCGTGACAGTGCTGTGAGCCATCAGAAGTTTGCCGCCAAGTATGGCTTGCCGTTTCCGCTGATTGCTGACGAGGACACGTCTCTGAACCAGGCCTTCGGGGTGTGGCGTGAGAAGAAGATGGCCGGTAGGACTTATATGGGCACTGTGCGCACTACGTTTATCATTGATGAGCAGGGCGTTGTGACACACATTATTGATAAAGTGAAGACCAAGGATAGTGCGAATCAGATTCTGGAGCTGGTTAACAACGGTTGACAGTTGACAGTTGGGAAATAATTAAAAGTGACTGGATTGTTTATGAAGAAGATATTTTTGACAGTTGTGACGCTGCTGCTGGCGCTGTGTGCCAGTGGGTTGACGCTGGAGGATTGTGTGTTGAAGGGTAGCTCACCCCGGGGAATTGGGGCGATGCAGCCTGCCAAGAACGATGGTCGCTACTTTTATCGATTGAGTGACGATGGTCATGTGATCAATCGTATCGGCTATGCCAGTGGTGACGAGAGTGTACTGGTTGACACCCGTGACGAGAAGGTGACAGGCTGGGATGACTTTGAGGTAACCGCCGATGGTGCCTATGTGCTGTTGTGGAACAATACCCAGGAGATATATCGTTATAGCTTCAGTGCTGACTATTATGTGTATGACTTGAAGAACAGGTCGCTGAAGGCTTTGAGCGAAGGTGGTGGCGAGGAGATCGCCACGTTGTCGCCCGATGGCAAGCGTGTGGCCTATGTCAAGGGTAACAATGTGTATGTACGCAATCTGGAGGATGGCACAACGGTGCAGGTGACGCATGATGGCAAGAAGAACAATATCAGTTATGGCGTGCCTGACTGGGTGTATCAGGAGGAGTTGGGAATGCTCAACACGTTGAACTGGTCGCCTGATAGCCGTTCGCTGGCCTTCCTGCGGTGGGATGAGAGCCAGGTGAAGATGGCATCGATGGTGATTTATCAGGGCACCTGTAACCCCAGGGACGAGTATGCGCTCTATCCTGGTCGCTACGACTTCAAGTATCCTGTTGCAGGCGAGAAGAATTCGGTAGTGACGGTGCATTGCTATGACGTGGCGACTGGTGCCTTCAAGCAGCTCAACGTGCCGCTCGACGAGGAGGACTATGTGTGTCACATTGCATTTGCTCCCGAGGGTCAGCGGTTGATGGTTCAGCGCTTGAACCGCTTGCAGAACGACTTGCGCATCTATGCCGTGAACCCGTTGACCGACGATTGCAAGCAGGTTTACCTCGAGACGTCCGACACGTGGGTTGATGCCGAGACGAGCCAGCAGGTGCGCTACGAGAAGGACTTCTTTGTGATTCCGAGCGAGCGTTCGGGTTACATGCAGCTGTACCAGTATGACTATGCCGGCAAGTTGATGCGCCAGTTGACCACTGCCAATGACCGCATCATCTCTCAGTTCTATGGCTATGACAAGTTGACCCGTCGCTTCTACTACCAGGCCTCGTGCGGTCCGCTGAACCGCGTTGTGGAGTGTGTGGATGTCAAGGGGCGTGTGACGCGTCTGGCACCGTCGACTGCTGATGGGCAAGGCACGGCGTCGGCGATGTTTAACGGGGACTTCAGCTACTACGTGGGCCGTTACAGTGATGCGGTGACGCCTGACCAGTATCGCATCTATGACCGCAAGGGCCGTCGCGTGCGTGACCTGCAGCTCAACGAGGAGTATGCCCGCAAGTACACAGCCGTGGATGTTCCCAAGAAGGAATTCTTCACTATGGAGCACAATGGCTACACGCTCAATGGCTACATGATCAAGCCTGTGGACTTTGACCCAAGCAAGAAGTATCCTGTCATCATGGAGCATTACAACGGTCCCGGCTCTCAGGAGGTGCTCAACAAGTGGCGCTTGGGCTGGGAGCAGTACTTTGCCAGCGAGGGTTACATCGTGTGCGAGGTTGACAGCCGTGGCACGGGCTTCAGGGGCAAGGCATTTGAGTCGGTGACCTATCTGAACCTGGGCAAGTTTGAGACCGAGGATGCCGTTGCCGCGGCAGCCTACATGGCACAGCAGCCGTGGGTGGATGCTGACCACATCGGCATCATGGGTTGGAGCTATGGCGGATTCCAGACGCTGATGGCGATGAGTGATCCTGGCAGCAACTATGCCTGCGGGGTGAGCATTGCACCGGTAACGACGTGGCGCTACTATGACAGCATCTATACCGAGCGCTACATGCGCACACCCCAGGAGAACCCTGAGGGTTACAGCAACTTCCCGCTCAACCGTGCCGAGAACTTGAAGGGTAGGGTGCTCATCATGTTTGGCAGTGCCGATGACAACGTCCACATCGTCAACTCGATGCAGTATGTGTCCAAGTTGGTGGACATGAACCGCACCTGTGACATGATGGTGTTCCCCAACATGAATCACAGCATCCGCGACTGTTCGGCTCGCTACGTGGTCTATAAACGCGCACTGGAGTTCTATGACCAGTACCTGAAATAATCCGATAACTCAATATATTTGTTGTGATTGTTTCTGAGAGCAGAGTCAGCATTTGCTGTAACATGGATGCCCGCAAGCGGGCAAAAATTTAAACAAATCACAAACAAATTGAGACAAATAAAAAATGAGATTTGTTAGAATTTGTATTAGATTTGTTTAGATTTTTCCGAGCAAAGCGAGGATCCGTTGTGTCGAAATGAAGGGGCAAGAATCAGAATGAATATTAGACGAGTTTGAAGTGATATAAAAGTATTATCATGATTATCGATTTTGACAGACGTTACCAGTTTTTCCATGAGATAACGGGTGCGGCAATGGAGGTGCATCGTCAATTCCATGGCGGTTTGCTTGAATCGGCTTACGAAGCAGCGTTAGCATACCTATTGTCTCAGAAAGGTTATTTAGTGGAACGACAGGTCTACCTTCCTATTTACTGGAAAGATGTAAAACTGGACCAGAATTACAGGATGGATTTAGTTATTAATAAAGAGATAATCATTGAGCTTAAAGCCGCTAAGTTTCATGGAAATGAAGAAAGACGTCAGCTATGGAACTATATGAATATAACTCATCTCCATTATGGTATGTTGATTAACTTTGCTCCTGATGGCTTGTATTCTGAATGGTATATCCGTAATGATAATGGAACAATAGATAAAGTGAAGTATTATCAGCAACAATAGTTATTTATACGATGATGATGGATTATAGGGAGGTATTCTTTGTGGTGACGGGGCCTACGGCGACGGGGAAAACGGCGCGGGCGGTACATCTGGCCAAGCGCATTGGCGGTGAGATCATCAGTGCCGACTCGCGGCAGATATACCGGGGCATGGATATCGGCACAGGCAAGGATCTGGACGAGTATGACGGCGTGCCCTACCACCTCATCGACATCCGCCCGGCGGGCTACCGCTACAGCTTGTATGAGTACTTGGAAGACTTTGAACGCGTGTATGAGGACATCCGCGGGCGAGGCAAGCCGGTGATCATGTGCGGTGGCACGGGGATGTATGTCGAGACGGTGGTCAAGGGCATCAAGCTGCCGCCCGTGCCGCGCGACGAGTCGTTGCGAGCCCAGCTGGCAGGCAAGTCGCTCGAGGAATTGACCGACCTGTTGAAGACCATGAAGACGTTGCGCAACAATAGTGACATTGACACTGTGGCTCGTGCCACACGGGCTATCGAGATATGCCGCTACTATGAGCTGCACCCCGAGCTCAAGGCCTTGACCGAGCCTCATCCCATGCCGAATGCCCTGGTTATCGGCGTCGAGGTGGACCGTGACACGCGGCGCGAGCGCATCAGCCGCCGCCTGCGTGCCCGCATCGATGAGGGAATGATTGACGAGGTGCGCCGCCTCATTGATGAGGGAATCGCTCCCGAAGACTTGATGTATTACGGTCTGGAGTACAAGTTCGTCACCCAATATGTCATCGGCCAGTTGAGCGAGGAAGAGATGTTCCGCCAGCTTGAAATCGCCATCCACCAGTTTGCCAAGCGCCAGATGACGTGGTTCCGCGGCATGGAAAAGCGGGGCACTCCCATTCACTGGCTCTCGTGCCAGCTGGATGCCGACGAGTTCACATCCCGCGTCCTCGCCCTTGCCGACGCGTTCTAAGACAACGCTTGTCACCGAACACATTGCGCAAGAAACTCACGCTAAGGCGCACGAAGCCGCTAAACTGGGTTTTATTGGTTCTCAAAGGACTTGCAAAATGCATTTTGCATCCGCTTGAGAGGAGTTAGGCTGATTAAAAACTCTTGATTACAAGGATTTTACGAATATTTTTTTGATACACTTTCTTTGACTGGATACTAGTGAAACCTGTATCCATCAGCTAGGCGTGGGGTGGGGTGAGGCGGATGAGGTCGGCTGCTGTGATGGCAGTGAGCATGGCGACTCCGGTGCCGTCGCCCATCTTGATGGCGTCGTGGCCGCTGAGGATTGACCCGATGGCGTAGAGGTTGTCGATGACCCGTCCCTGCTTGAGGCAGTGGAACGAGTCGTCGGTGGCCACGCCATAACGGTTGTAGGCCTGCGGCTCGAGCACGTTGAAACAGGTCCAGAGGGCGCGGTCGGCGTCGGCATCCACATCGACACCCAGCACGGGCTCATAGATGTGCTCGTGGTCGGCGATGAGGCCGCGGCTGATGAAGGAACCGGTTGCGAGGACAAAATTGTCGGCCAGGAGCGGCGTGTCGGCTTGTTTGGCCGTGTTGATGCTGACGAGTCGGTCGCCGTCGAAGTTGCCGCCGATTGCCGAGTCTCCCATCAGGAAATTGCCTCCCAGCATCTTGAAGTAGTGTCGCAGCTGTGCTTGCATTCTCAAGCCTGCCACCGATGGCGGCAAGGTTGCCACCAGTCGCAAGGGCTTGTTGACCATCGATTGCAGGGAGAGGATATCGCTGTCATCATTCTGAGCTAACACGCTGGGCAATAGCACTATATCGACCTCATTGACCAGATTGTTGATTTGGTCGGCAATGCGTTTCAGCGCCTTGTAGCTCATCAGCCTCTTGGCCAGGCTGGTGGCCCTCATCTCGGTGGGGCTGCGCCGCAGCGCGGTGATGTCGTCGGTGGTGAATTCGATGACCTCCACGTCAAATCCCAGATTCCTGAGTCCCTGTGCCAGCATGGCGTTGGGCTGATCCAGGTATCCTCTGATGTTCATCAGTGCCAGATGTCTGGCCGGCAATGCGGCCATGTCGTCAATGCGCAGGTGGTCGCTCAGGGTGAGCCATGCAGGTTTGGCGATTCCCATGGGTGTGATGCGCCAGTGGTTGAGGTCGGCATTGCCCTCCATATTGATATTGGCATCGATAAGGAGTTGCTTGGCGCGTGTAGCCAGTTCAGCGATGCGTTGGGCACCGATCTTGCTGTAGGGGTGGTCGTGGGGCAGGGTAGGGATGGCCTGCAGTGGTGACGTGACAGGAATGCCGTTAATGCATCCCAGCAGTTCCATCGATCCGCTATTGAGCATGAGCGAGCTTTGCGCCCCGCCAACGATTGTCACTTGCTGACCTCGCCGTGCCAGCGAGATGCCGCAGCAGATGCCGCTCAATCCGCCCCCAATGATGACAGTACCCTTGTTCATGGCAGTTGGTCCTCCTTTCTGGCTTGACCGGCGGCGGTGTCGAGGCCGCACAGTCCCTCGTAGATCATCGACGTCAATTGAGCCTCGCGCAGGGTCTCACCCCAAGCGACGGGCCTCATCCCTCGCCACCTCTCGTCGAGGAACGAAGCCAGGTCCAGTTGAGCCTCATCGATATTACCCGTCATTCCTCCCAAGATTGATGCTGCCCGGCAGGAGCACAGTTTGCCCTGGCAGTTGCCCATGCCCAGTCGGGTGCGTCGTCGCAGGTTCATCAAGTTGTGCGCCCCCATGTGCTGCACGGCATACCTGATTTCGCCCACCGTGACACCCTGGCACTCGCACACCAGCGCGTTGTCGATGTCGTTTCCCTTGTCGATGTTGGCTGCCAGGGTGCCATGTCGTCCCATGGCCGCCCGCTGGCCGAAGCTGTATCGCTTGTCCACGCTTGTCTCATCGTTCAAGTCCTGGTCGGAGCCTGGCAGTGGCTGTGTTGCGGTGATGCAGGGTGCCGTGTTGCCCAGCTTGGCGCACACGGCATCGGTGGCGATTTGTCCCATCAGTCGATAGGTCACCATCTTGCCGCCCGAGATGGTGATGAATCCCTCCAGACCATCGCGCTGTGCATGGTCGATGCACACGATGCCACGGCTGATGCTGCGCCCGGTGGGGTCGTCATCGCTGGCAACCAGCGGCCTGACGCCGGCATAGGCGCGGATGATCCTGGTCGATGCCAGGGCCGGGGCCATCTTCACGCCCTCGTTGAGCAGGATGTCCACTTCCTGGTTGGTGACGCGCATGTCATCGACGGCGTCGATGGCGATGCGGTCGCTGGTTGTTCCCAGCACGCTCACTGTGCCATCGGGCACGAGGATGTCGCCGTTAGCAGGCTTGCGGCATCGGTTGATGACCATGTTGTTGAGCCGCCTGCCAAAGATGAGCAAAGCGCCCCTGGCGGGAAACATGGGGAGGTTGACCCCAGCCAGTGCCGCAATGTGCTGCCCCCAGATGCCAGCGGCATTGACCACCACTCGGCACCGCACTTCCACGTGCTTCCGGTCCAGCTTGTTGAGCAACTTCAGGCCCTCGACGCGTCCCTGGCTGACGATGACGCCCTCCACCTCGTGATAGTTGAGCGTGTCGGCACCATGCAGCTTGGCGTCGATCAGGTTGGCCATGGTGAGGCGGAAGGGGTCGATGGCCGCGTCGGGGACTCTCACCGCCCCGATGATGTCGGGGTTGACCTCGGGTTCCAGCTGCCGTGCCATGTGCGGGTCGATGACCTCGGCGTTGATGCCAGCGCGACGGCACGATTCCACAAAGGTGTGCTGATACTGCAAGTCATCCTCGGGCAGGGTGATAAAGAGGCCGTTGGTCTGCTCGACGCAATGTCGAGCGATGTGCCTGAGGATCCTGTTCTCGCTGATGCACTCGCTGGCGCTGTCGGCATCGGTGACGGCATATCGTGCCCCGCTGTGCATCAGGCCGTGGTTGCGTCCAGTGGCGCCCGTGCTGTAGTCATTGCGCTCGACCAGCAGTACCCGCAGACCACGCAGGGCGCAGTCCCTGGCTGTGCCGGCACCGGTTGCTCCGCCCCCCACGACGATGACGTCATATTCCCTTGTATGCTTATCGTTAGTCATTACTCACAGTGATCTAGTGAATGAAATTGTTGCGCGGCCCTATCGTTGGTCGCTGTTGATTGCATTGGCAAAAGGCCGGTTGCTCCACACGATGTATTGTCCCGAGGTGGTGTCGGCACTGATGGTCATCACGCCCAGGTCGTTGCGGCTGGCCATCATGTCGCGTGTCGCTTTCTCTCCCATGACCATGCAAGCTGTAGCCCATGCATCGGCCATCATGCAGTTGCTGGCCATGACGGTGACACTGAGCAGGGTGCCGGTGCGGCAGTCTCCCGTGCGCGGGTCAATGATGTGTGAGATGCGGTTGCCGCCCTCGATCCGCCACTTGCGGTAATTGCCACTGGTGGCGACAGCCCCGCTGTCCAGAGCCAGCGTGAGGGCACTGTCGTGACCGACGGTGTCCTGCTGTGCGGTGGGCATATCGACCGACACCTGCCATGAGGTGCCATGCTTGTTGGTACCGCAAGCCATCACCTCACCGCCAATCTCGACAAGCCAGTTGA
>Ga0247611_10011775_pt1 | contig 10031 bp, 6 predicted proteins | sample 177DNAGHGhighgp2_FD_192422 | JGI IMG/M metagenome (GOLD analysis project Ga0247611, IMG submission 192422) | Sheep rumen microbial communities from Palmerston North, Manawatu-Wanganui, New Zealand - 1770 DNA GHGhigh gp2 | ecosystem: Host-associated > Mammals > Digestive system > Stomach > Rumen ... | reverse complement strand
AAAATATTTATTTTTAAATTGACCGCCTTAAAGATTAATAAAATTGATATTAATAATGAAGGCAGAACTTATAAAAATATTTATTTTTAAATTGGCCGCCTTAATAAATAATAAAAAGTATATTAATATTGACGGCGAAATATTAAAAAATATTTATTTTTAAATTGACCGCCTTAAAGATTAATAAAATTGATATTAATAATGAAGGCAGAACTTATAAAAATATTTATTTTTAAATTGGCCGCCTTAATAAATAATAAAAAGTATATTAATATTGACGGCGAAATATTAAAAAATATTTATTTTTTTAGACCACCTTAAAGTATTAATAAAAAATTATTAATCAAAACTTAAACAAAATTATTTTTTATAAAAGTCATGTATACTTTAAAATAAATAATTATATTTAAAGTATACTTGAATTTTAAATATTTTAAAATTATTAATTTTAAATATTTTAAAATTATTGTGTGCTTAACTTTTTATTAATAAATTTTTATTAACATTGTTTTAAATTAATTTAAAATAATATATAAAATCATATTTAATAAATAGATTTAATTAAAATTTAAATTAATTAAACATAATACTTAATATTAATTAAAAATTTAACTTTAAAATTTATTTTATAAAAATAAAAATGATAAAATTAAACATAATCATTTTAAAACTTTTGGTCGAACATTTTTTAAGTATAATTAAATATCAATAATACTAATAATAAAACTATTAATTAGTTAAATAAAAAGTATAATCAACTTTTAAATTTATAGTTTTTATTAAAAATTGATATTAAAATTATTATATCTTAATAATAAATAATAAATTATAGGTGTTGATGGCTGAATATATATTAATCCAATCCAAACGAGTAATTATTGATAATTATAATGATTTATATCATTTACCAAATTTATTAGAATATAATGATACAATAGATATATTATTTAGAAATTGTAATTTAGTAAAAATTCCACAAATTCCATTTAATTCAACAGAAATTTTAAGATTTGATAACTGTAATAATAAAATGATAAAAGTGCCATTACTTATGCCAAATTTAACAGCGTTAACAATTTGGAATTGTTCAATCTTAGAAATTCCTTTTTTAAATGGTTTAAATTCATTATCAATAATTGCTTTAGACAATTGCCCGAATATAATAAATATTAATCCAAATAATTTAAAAAATATTCAAATTTTAGTTATAAAAAATTGTATTAATTTAACTGAAATACCGTTAATTAATAATTTAAAACAATTAATTATTGAAAATTTACAAAATTGTAAAAATATAAATATTACAAAAAAATGTGAATTAACTATAATTGATGAAATTAAAGATAACTATAATATTATTAGATATTAATATTTATTATATTTTTATTTAATCCGACTTTTAATTAAAAAATATTAAAATCATTTTTATGAATTTATTTTAATAATTATTATAATTTAATCTTAAAAATATTAATTAAATAAATATATTTAATAAATTTTATTATTTTTATGATAATAATTATATAAAAAGCTTAATTAATTTTATTATAATAAAAAAGTTGTATGAAACTTTTATTATAAAAATCTTTAATTAATAATTTAATTAAATCATTTTTTATTATTTTCTAATAAAAACTTTATAATAATAATTTTTATAAAATTAACTTTAAAAATTAACTTTAATTAAAATTATTTTTTTTAATTTTAATAAAATTAAAAAACTTATAAGTTTTTAAATATATTTTATTTTTTAATAAACTTTTATAAAATTTATATAATGTTTAGTTTTAAATCAACTTTAAATTTTAATTATTTAGAAAATTCTACATCTTTATTATTTAATGATTTTGATTATATAGACATTTATACAAAAAAATTTATTTATAAAATATTAGATAATAAAATAGATAAAATAGAATTTAAAAATATTAATCAAAAATCTACAAATTTAGAACGTAATTTATATGTTCCAATAATTATTAAAAATAAAGAATTTAATTGTAATAATGTTATATTAAATGCATTAAAATTAAATAAATATATAAATCATATTATTTTTACAAATTGTACATTTTCAGATAATACTTTTTTTAAACATTTAAATAAAAATTACACAAAATTAACTCTTAATAATTCTATTAACAGAATAGAAGAATTAAAAGAAATATTAAAAATGTATCCAAATATTAAATCATTAGAATTAAATTATAACTCTTTAACTGAAATTGATGATGAACTAATAAATATTATCAATAATAGATTAATTGAAGAATTAACTATTAATAATAGTAAAATTAATTTTATTTATAATTTAAGTAAACGTTTAAATGTAAATTCATTAAAAAAGTTAAATTTTAATTATAATGATATATCAAATTTAGATGTTTTAAATACAATATTACAAAATAATAAATTAGAAAAGATTGAAATAGCTTTTAATAGAATTTTTAATATTAATCAAATTAATGAACTATTAACAAATAATCCTTATTTAAAATATCTAGATATAAGTATGAATTATATTAATGACATAAATATGATAAATAACATTAAATCTTTATTTCCAAAAGTTGAAATAAAAATATAAATAAAAATAAATTATTTAAATATAATAAAATTACTTATTTACATAAATAATTTTATTTAAAATACTTTTTAGTGTTATTATTTAAATTTAAATATTTTTTAAAGTATATTTTTAATTAAAATTTTGAATTCAAAAACATAATTTTATTTAAGATTGGATTTTAATTAACTTTTATAATAATAAACAATTTTTTATTAAAAGTTTAATTTAAAAACGCTTTTTAAATGTAATGTTTAATTAAAAAATAGTTAAGTAAAATTATAATAATTTTAATTTATTAAAAAAGTATAATAAAAATGTAATAAAATTTTGATAGATTTTTATTATAAATAATAAATTAAATTAAAAATTTAAGTTTTCATCCTAAATTTAAGTAATTATTATTTATTTTTGTATTAAAATTTTTTATTAGATTTTTTAAGTGTATGTACCAATTTAGTAAAAAAAAATTAATTAACATCTAACGCCTTCAAGAATAAAAATTTATTAAAATATAGAATTTGTAAAAATATTTAATTTTACTATTTTTTAATCTATAAGGCGAACAATGATTAATTAAAAAATTCTTAATAGAAAAAAATTTTTCTAGGTGATACTCCCAAACAAAAAAAATTAATTAACATTTAACGCCTTCAAGAATAAAAACTTATTAAAATATTGATTTTGTAAAAATACTTAATTTTACTATTTTTTTAATCTGTAAGGCGAACAATGTTTAATTAAAAAATTTTTTCAAATGATGTTCCAAAACTTAATAAAAAAATTAATTAACATTTAACGCCTTCAAGAATAAAAACTTATTAAAATATAGATTTTGTAAAAATACTTAATTTTACTATTTTTTAATCTATAAGGCGAACAATGTTTAATTAAAAAATTTTTCCAGATGATACTCCCAAACAAAAAAATTAATTAACATTTAACGCCTTCAAGAATAAAAACTTATTAAAATATAGATTTTGTAAAAATACTTAATTTTACTATTTTTTAATCTATAAGGCGAACAATGTTTAATTAAAAAATTTTTCCAGATGATACTCCCAAACAAAAAAATTAATTAACATTTAACGCCTTCAAGAATAAAAACTTATTAAAATATAGATTTTGTAAAAATACTTAATTTTACTATTTTTTAATCTGTAAGGCGAACAATGTTTAATTGTTAAAAAATCTAAGTATACACCCCTAATTTAATAAAAAAATTAATTAATACTTAATATATTCAAAAATAAAAACTTATTAAAATTCAGTGTTTAAAAAGTATAATTAAATTCATCTTTTTAATTATATTATTTAATTTTAGTTTATTAAAAAGTTTAATTAAATTTAGATAATTAAATTTATATTTAAAGTTTTATTTTAATAATTTTATTTAATTAAATATATATTTATTATATTTTTCAATTTAAAAAATGAAAAATATAATTTTTTTTAATATAAGTTTTAATATAATTTATATATTATTATATAATATGAATAATTATATATGTAATGAAAAATACTATACAACAGATAAACAAGAATTTGAAATAACAGATAATATAAATAAAATCTTTGTTACTAATAATATAAAATTAACAAAAATTATAATTAATAATTCAAAAATAAGAAACATACATATTGAAAATTGTCCTAATTTAATTAAAATAAAATGTATATATGATAATATTCATACAATGACTATTACAAATTGCATGAAATTAAATAAATTACCTAAAAATATAACAAATATAATTAATTTAAAAATTAAATATACTAATATTAATACAATTCCTAATAATTTAAATAAAATTGAATGTTTATTATTAGATAATTGTCCGATTAAAGAAATCCCAAAAGAATTAACACCACTTAGAGAATTAAAAATTAATAATTGTTTTATTACAGAAATTCCTAATGAATTAATTAATTTAATTAATTTATATATTTATAACTGTGAACATCTAAATAAATTGTCTAATAACCTTAATATACATCAATTGATTTTAAAAAATTGTAATAATGTTGTAAAAATTCCTACTTATGATAATATGAATTATTTGGTTTTAGTTAACTGTAGAAATATTGGAATTATTCCTGATTATTCTAAAATTAATGATATTTATATTAAGAATTGTTTAAAATTACGTGATATTGTAAAATCATATTATTATAACGAAAATTATTATATAAATTTTTTTGGTAATTAATTTAAATTTTAATATTATTAGTTTATTTAGAATTTATTAGTTTATTTAGAATAAATTAATAATAATTATTTAAACCTATTTAATTTATAGTATATTGAAAGTATTATTTTAAATAATTATTAATTATGTAAACAAATATTAAAATGAAATTGAAAATGAAAATTAAAACGATAATTAAAGCAAGAATTAAAATTAAGGGCGAAACCTGAAAATATTTTTTGTAGAAAAAAATATTTTATAAAAAAATTAAAGCAAGAATTAAAGCGAGAATTAAAGCAAGAATTAAAGCAAGAATTAAAGCAAGAATTAAAGCAAGAATTAAAGCAAGAATTAAAGCGAAAATTAAAGCGAAAATTAAAGCGAGAATTAAAACAAGAATTAAAACGAGAATTAAAGCAAGAACTAAAACAATAATTAAAACAAGAATTAAAACAATAATTAAAACGAGAATTAAAACAATAATTAAAACGAGAATTAAAGCAAGAATTAAAAACAAAAATAAAGAGAGAATTAAAGCGAAATCAATTAATATTAATTATATTTTTTGATTTACATAAATTAAACAAATAATTTATAATAATTAATCAATTAATAAATCCAATTAATAATTATATTGTTAAATACTATAACATAAAAACATAACTTTAAATATAAATAGAAGTATAACTTTTATTTAATCTTACTTTTAATATAATTCTTATTCTTTTTTACAATAATATTTACAATAATATTATTTATTATTATATTTAACATATTTTTAATAAAATTAATATTAAAAATTGAAAAAAAAAGATATTATAACATATATTTTCTTAATATTATATAAAAATAATAAATATATATGTCTGTAAATACTTTTGAATGTCCTTTTTGTGGTGAAGAAGAATGCGATAATTCTATTAAAATTTCTTGTCCACATTGTAGTTATTATTGTTGTTTAGAATGTGCTAAACACTATCTTAAAGATCAAAAGGTTGCATATATATGTCCTAATCCTGATTGTAAAAAAGGATGGGATTTTATATTTATATATAAAAATTTTCCAAGAGAATTTATTGAAAATGATCTAAAAAAAAGTTATGCTGAAATGTGTTATACTATTGATACACAGCAATTTTTACCACATTATACAGCTGAATTTGATTTTTGTAAAAAACTTAGTAAAGCTTATCAAATTCTAATGGATAATAATATTGATTTATATCAAATATTTGATACAATTGAAATAAGTGGTTCAAATGAAAATGAAATTACAAATTTACAAAAAGATAAACAAGATATAATAATAAATGCTTATAAATTAGTTAAAGATTATATTGATAATATAGATGTTTTTGTAAAAATATTCTCTATAAATTATCATACTGATATGTATTCAATATACTTATATTATAATTATTTTAAAAATTCATTTTGTAAAGATAATATTAAAAATTTAATTGATAATCATTATCATTGTTATAATTATGATTTACATGAATGGTTTGATTCTATATATAGTAAAATGAGTGATAATATGCAAGATTCAATTGAAACATTAATGGATAAAGAAGACTATTTTATTACAGAAATATTTAAGGATATGGATAATAAAACTTTTCAACAAAATTATAAAAAATTAAAAGAATCTATTAAAAATTTAAATATCAAATATTCTGAAGATAGTAATAAACGTTTTCTTATTGGAAAATGTGAAAATCCATCATGTGATGGTAATCTTTATCATTTTCGTGATCAAATCGTTTGTAATATGTGTTTACGTGTTTTTTGTCCAAAATGTCATAAAGAAATTTATCCTGAATTTGTAGAACATATGATTGATTTTGAAATTGAAAATTTACCTAATCCTTTATATAGTAAATATACAGATGAACAGAAAAAAGAAAAGCATGAATGTAAGCAAGATGATATTAATCAAGTAAAATTATTATCTGAAAATATTAAAAAATGTCCTAATCCAGAATGTGGAGAACCAATTTATAAAGATGGTGGATGTGATCATATGTGGTGTTCTAAATGTCATACAATGTTTAATTGGTCAGATTTAAAAATTACTAAGACTACTACAAACCCGCATTATTTCCAATGGTTAAGACAAACGGGTCGTGCTGTTCCACGATATAATCATCCTGATGCTGATCCATATGCTAATTGTAATGAACAACTTAATCTTGAACAATGTAATAAAATTATTGATAAGTATATTACAAAAGATGTATCTAAATTTAAAAACTTTGCTTCAGCTATAGAATTAAAAATGATTGAAAATAATAATGATGAAATGAGTGCTACACGTGCTGAATATGCTTATGGTATTATTAATGATAAAGAATATGCTAATAAAATTTCAACTTATTACTTAGACAAATTCTTTATTGATAACTATAATATGATTATTATTAATACAATTAATGTAATTTCTGACTTCTTTAGAAATATTACTAGAGATAAAAATGTTAATGACGATACTATTACAAGTATGAAAGAAATTATAAATATGCATAATGAAGGTGTTAAAGATATTTATGATATGTATCCTTCTATTAATGTTCAGTTAATTGATATAGATGACTGCAACCCTTTTTTCATTAATTAATTTTTGAAAATAGTTCTATGAAAAATTATTAAAAAATTAATTAATGAAACATAGTTTATAAAATTTTAAAATTTTTAATTTAAAAACTTTATAAAATTTATAATTGTAATATAAATTTTTTATATTATTAATTTTAGTATTATTAAACTTTATTTTATATTTTTTTATTCAAACTTTTAAAATAAAAAATAATAAAAATTAAAATAATAAAATTAATAATAAAAATTTAATTTTTTTATTTATTTAAAAGAGTTAATTAAATAATTTAGGCAATACAAAAATAATATAGTGTATAAAAATATTATTAAAAGTATAATAAAAATTTGATTTTATTTTGATTTTATTAAGAATATTATTATAAAGTGTAATTTACTTGATAATTTACCCGATAATTTACCCGATAATTTACCCGATAATTTACTTGATAATTTACTTGATAATTTACTTGATAATTTACTTGATAATTTACTTGATAATTTACTTGATAATTTACTTGATAATTTACTTGATAATTTACTTGATAATTTACTTGATAATTTACCCGATAATTAACTTGATAATTTATTTTGATTTATTTTGATTTTATTAAAACTATTTTTATTAAAAAGTTTAATAACATTTAAAAATTAAATTTAATATAACCTTATTTCCTTAATTTTAAAGTAATAATTAATATAAAAATTCAAAATACTATCTAAAAATATTATTAATTTTTATAAAATTTATTTAAAATAAATATTTAAAACTTATTTATTTAAAAAATGAATTTAATATATATTAATTATTAATTTAATAAAAAATATATAATAATTATTATTAATTATATTTATGCAAAATAAGAAATTAATTTATAAATTAATAGATAACAAATTAACAAATCTTATAATATTAGACAAAGATTTATTGAACACACCATATTTAATAAAAGCTATTATACTATGTAAATCCTTAAAAGAATTAATTATACAATCATCAACAAATACTTTAACATATAATTCTCAATTTATAAATAAAATTATAAATATAATTTCATTAATATTAATGAAAAATGAATCTATAAAATTGTTAAATTTATCTGACAATTTTATTAAAGATTTAACAGTTATTGGTGAAGCATTAAAAATAAATAAAACCTTAAAACAATTAATTTTATCTAATAATAATATAAATGACTTAACCCCATTATATTATGGTTTAATTAATAACAACTCTTTAGAAGAATTATATTTATCAAATAATAATATTGTATATATTAAACCTTTAGCTGATTTATTGAAACTTAATAATACTTTAAAAGTTATTACATTAAATACTAATAAAATTAAAGACATTAATCCTTTTAGTGAAGCATTAATTACTAATCCTTCTTTACAAGTATTAGAATTGTCTTTTAATAATATTAACACTAAATTAACAGATTTTTTAAAATCATTACAATTTAATAAATCTCTATTAAATTTAGATTTATCAGGAAATTTTATAGTTAATATATATAAATTATTTAATTCATTACAATATAATACAACTTTAAAAAATTTAAAAATAAATAATAATCCTATAAAGGATTTAGATAATTCATTAAATTTATTAAAATTTAATAATTCTATTGAAGTATTAGATTTACAATATTGTAATTTATCTAATATATATCCTTTAGCAGATGCCTTAAATTATAATACTTCAATAAAAGTTTTATTATTAAAAAATAATAAAATAACAGATATTACACCTTTTAATAAAGTATTAAAAAATAATTATAATATCAAACGTTTAGATTTAAGTAATAATAAAATTTCAAATATTTCTAACTTGTTAGAAGCATTATATTATAATGATACTTTGATTGAATTAAATTTAAATAATAATGATATAGAAGATATAACTGAATTATATGATATATTACATAACAATAATACTTTAAAAATATTAAATATTCGTTATAATAAATTTAAAAATTTTAATTTATTTGAAGAAATCCAAAAAGAAATTAATGATTATAATTATGATTTACATTTTTATTATTAATTATAATGAAAATTTTATTTAGATAATTAATAATAATTTTGATTTAAAACTTTGATTGAAACTTTGTTTTAAAACTTTGATTTAAAACTTTGACTAAAAACTTTAATTTAAAACTTTGATTAAAACTTTAATTTAAAACTTTGACTAAAAACTTTAATTTAAAACTTTGATTAAAACTTTGATTAAAACTTTGTTTTAAAACTTTGTTTTAAACTTTGTTTTAAACTTTGATTTAAAACTTTGATTAAAACTTTAATTTAAAACTTTGACTAAAAACTTTAATTTAAAACTTTTACTAAAACTTTGATTTAAAACTTTGTTTTAAACTTTGTTTTAAACTTTGATTTAAAACTTTGATTTAAAACTTTGATTAAAACTTTGTTTTAAACTTTGTTTTAAACTTTGATTTAAACTTTGATTTAAAACTTTGATTAAAACTTTGTTTTAAACTTTGTTTTAAACTTTGATTTAAACTTTGATTTAAAACTTTGTCTAAAAACTTTGACTAAAACTTTAATTTAAAACTTTGACTAAAAATTTTAATTTAAAACTTTGACTAAAAACTTTTACTAAAACTTTAATTTAAAACTTTTATTAAAAACTTTGACTAAAAACTTTTACTAAAACTTTGATT
>Ga0247611_10011774_pt1 | contig 10031 bp, 9 predicted proteins | sample 177DNAGHGhighgp2_FD_192422 | JGI IMG/M metagenome (GOLD analysis project Ga0247611, IMG submission 192422) | Sheep rumen microbial communities from Palmerston North, Manawatu-Wanganui, New Zealand - 1770 DNA GHGhigh gp2 | ecosystem: Host-associated > Mammals > Digestive system > Stomach > Rumen ... | reverse complement strand
AATCTGACCATCCTTTGCAAGCTCCATTGGAGTGTCGGGGCAGGTAGCATTAAACCAGCTTACCATCTTCTGGTCGGAGCCGGTGTCTATATGCTGTACATATAAAATTGGCACCGGAAAATTTTTGCCCAGCCCCTTAAGAACTTCCTGTACAGCAGTTGGGCCTCCTGTAGAAGCGCCAATGCACAATATTTTATAGCTGTGAGCAGGGTAGTCTTTTTTATCTTCATTCTGTGACTGGTGCGGGGAAGGCTTTTCGCAGCTGCTGTGGCAGGCAGAATGCTTTTTCATGGTTTCGCTTATTTTTTCTATGAACAAAACCATGCTCTGTGAGCTTAAAGAAGAAAAGCTTGGTTTTATTTCGTAGAGCATTGCTCCGGCGCCCAGGGCATCTGCCTTTGCAGAATTGTCTTCGCTGTATACACAGACAGGAATACCAAGCTCTTTTGCAATTATTCCCGTGGCTTCTACGCCGTTCATTTCGGGCATGTCGTAGTCTGTTACAACAAGATCCACGGTGTTTGTGTGGCAAAAATCTACCGCCTTGCGTCCGTTAGAAACAGAGCCTGCAACTTCAAACAGGTCTGTGCCCCTAAAAGCTTTTTCAAAAATACCTCTTGCAATGGCTGAGTCGTCAACTATAAGTACTTTAAATTTTTTGCCCGTGTTTTCGCCCATCTAGTCATCCTTTCCCAGGTCATTGCAAAGAATTTCTTCTATTCTGTCTGCATCAAAAATTGGAATAAATTTAAATTTATATTTTACCTTGTCCGGGTAAATGTCATCCTCTTCCGGCTCAAAGAAAACTTCTATGTTTGATATATGAATGCAAAAATTGTCATCATCGCGCTTGAAAAGCAGAAAAACCCTTTCTTCAATATCGTTGTTTTCTTCTTTGTCCATTTTGAGCACATTAATTACCGCATACGGGTTTCCACGGCAGTTTATTACGCCCTCTATATAATCAGGAGCAAAGGGGATGGCATGAACCTTGGAACCGTATACAATTTCCTGAATAAGGCTGGACTTGAATGCGTATTGATGATTTTTTATTGAAAAAACCAGATAGGAGCCTTCGTTTCCTTCGTAAAGCTCCTTGATTTCTTCCGCTGTCTTTGCGTCAACTTCTTCCATAATTAGCGTTTACCAGAATTTTTCTTTTCTTCGTCCGAAGACTGTATACTGTTGTTCATTGCTTCTGACATCTGGCGTATATGCTCTGATGAAGAAGAAATATTGTCTGTAGCAACCGTAAAGTTTTCTACGCCGGCAGAAATCTGCTTGAGGGCAATAAGAATCTGCTCCGAAGCACTTGTCTGCTGCTGAATGATTTCTGTAATGTCCCCGGCAGAAGCAGCTGTAACCTCGGCAGAGTTTTTGATGGAAGCAAACATTTCTCCAAGGTTCTTTGCGTTTTCGTAGCCTTCGTTAATTTTTTCGGTACCACTTTCGGAAGCAAGAATGAGAGAGTCAGAGCTGTGCTGAATCTCGTTGATTCTTTCCTTAATTTCTTTGGTACCGTCAATAATACCATCACTAAGACGGCGGATTTCGTTAGCAACAATACGGAAGCTCTTTCCGGCTTCGCCCGCACTTGAAGCTTCCAACTCGGCATTAAAGGCAATAATCTTTGCCTGGTCTGCTACGTTGTTAATAAGGGTTACAATGTCCCAGATGCTTTCTATTCGTTCGCTAAGAACCTTCATACCTTCGATTGTCTGCTGGTTGGCGTCAAAAATTGCATGCAGCTGGGCAACGTTCTGTTCAATAGAGGCAACACCGTCGGCAACATCGCTGGAGGTTTTTTCTGCAACCTTGGAAACGTCGTGAATTTTGGAAGATATATTTTCGGAAAGTGCATTGGAATCTTCCATGGTGGCAACAATTTCCTTTACCGCCGCACTCTGATCCTGAGCAGTAGCGGCATTTTCCTTGGCAGCAACAACCAGTGTCTGAGTTTCTTCATAAAGACTGGCACCAAGCTGCTGTTCGCCCACTCGCATCTTACGGATTGTAAGAATGTTAAGAACCGACATAATAATACTAAAGATAATAAGGGCAATTTCAAAGGTAATGATTGTATTAGAAAGCTGTCCGGTAAAGTCTACAACAGGACCTTCAATTACAATAAACCATGGCGAGTTTCCAATACTGCAGATTGAAAAGAAGCTTCGACCGTCTACAAAAGAATGAAGCTCTCCGTCCATCAGGGCTGTTATGTCTCCCTTGTAGCTGCTTTCATCAGTATACTTTTTATTAAGGATTTTAGAAGAGTCTTTGTTAGAAAGATAATAGCCGTTCTGGTCTATAAGATAAACCTTGCTGTTTTTAGAAAATTCAATATTGTTGATTACAGAAGTAAATTTATCCATAAGAATGTCGCAGCCAACAACACCCTTTAATTTGCCGTCCGGACCTGTAACACTTTGAGAAACAGCTACTGCAAACTTACCGGAAATTGCATCCTGGTAAGGCTGGGCATAGATTATTTTTCCACGGGCATTTATAGCATCCTTGTACCAGTCCCGCTGGGTGTGATCAAAGTCTCCCGGCGGAACCCAGTTACTTGATTCTATAAAAAGGCCTCCTTTGGCAACAGGACTGGTTGAACCAAAGTAGAAGGAATTGGAATATTCCAGGTTTTTAGAAAGAACAGTAACAAGAGCCTGAAGAACTGCTTCGTCATCAGAAAGGGAAGCAAAGTTCGAAAAGTTTTCAAGGTTTACAGTGATTGGATCCATGCGAGCCATAATGTCGTTATTAATCTTTTCCATGGAATAGTTAAGCTCCGAGGTTAGATAGTATTTAAGAATTGCATTAGAAACAAAATAGAAGAAGCTACAGGCACCAATAGTAACTGTTAAGAGCGGTGCCAGCATTCCCCAGAAAAGCTTGCGCGACTTTTTCTTAGTCGACATATTCTTGAAATCTTTTTCCTTTCTAGCCATAAAAATCTCCTGATGAATCATAAAGAGTTATTTTAAGATGTAAATAGTATTATATCATATTATCGGCAGAAATGAAGAAAAAGGCAAAAAAAAACACGAATCCAACTTTTGGTCAGATTCGTGCCTGTTTATACTAAAAAACGCTTTTAGAGGAGCTTAAACTCTAATCCAACGCCACCATAGATGGTTTTGCGGTTAAAGCTGTATTCTGGAAGTGGGGTTTCTACTTCCTGTCCATAAGCTGTAATTGTTGCATTTCTTTTTTCCCATTCTGCAACATAGCGGCCGGAAAGAACAAGTCCAAGATGATCTGTAAAATAGAACTTAAAGTCTGCTCCACCAATTACACCCATCTTAAAATCATCCTTTTTTGCATTTTTTACATCGCCAATCTGGGCTACAGGAATAGAAAAGTTAGGACCGGCACCAAGACCAATTGCAAGCTTTCCTAAAGGAAGGTTGAGCCATACCATTGGAGCAAGGTCAAGAGTATGAATTTCATATTCTTTGTTCTGTGTTTTTCCGTTTTCGTCCTTTACATTAAAGTTCATAGAACTCTTAACATAGTTTGCTTCTGCCTGAATACCAAGGTTTCCGAATAAAGCAAACATACCATATACACCAAAGCCTGCATCAAAGGTTTTGTCTTCTTTTGCCTGTGCAACATTATCTTTGAAGCTACCCTTATCAAGGTTTCTTCCCAAGATACCACGGGCTCCAAACTCCAGTTCAAGTGCAGAAAGGGCACTTACCATCAAAACGGCTGCTACAGCCATAGAAATAATCTTTTTCATAGTAAATCCTCCATGTGTAAAAGATTCTGTATTTTAAACGTTTTTGTAGCCATAAGGTTACAGGTACTTTTTTATTGCCTCAAGCAATTGGGAATACTCTGTAAATGCCGGATACTGCGGGTATTCCTTAATGATTTTTTCTGTAGAACGGAACAAAAAGCCTGCCTTAGAAGCTTGAATCATGGCAAGGTCGTTAAAGCTGTCTCCGCTGGCAATTGTTTCAAAGCCGCAGGACTGCAGGGCCTTTACAGTTGTAAGCTTACTCTGAGGGCAGCGCATTTTATAGCCTGTAATTTCGCCGTTATCGCCGACAATCAGTTCGTTACAGAAAATTGTTGGCCAGCCAAGCTTTTTCATAAGTGGTTTTGCAAACTGACTAAAGGTGTCGCTAAGGATGATTACCTGTCCAAGCGAGCGCAGTTCATCCAGAAATTCTTTTGCGCCCGGCATTGGGTCAATCTTTGCAATTGTATCCTGAATTTCTTTAAGTCCAAGTCCATGCTCCTTAAGAATTGCAAGCCTGAACTGCATAAGCTTATCATAATCGGGTTCATCGCGGGTTGTACGTCTAAGCTCCGGGATTCCAACTGCATCTGCAAAAGCAATCCAAATCTCCGGTACAAGAACTCCTTCCAAATCCAAACAGGTAACTGTCATATTTTCCTCACAAATTATTATTTCAATATAAATTATTAACTATTACAATAGTGTATTTAAGGGAATCTGTCATCTGCTTTTTTGAAGGTTGTTTTTTTGAAATTGTGTGTTATAATTAAAGAACCGGTTAAAAAATGCCGGTAAGGAGTATTTCTTATGGGAAAAAAGAGTAGTTTACCACTCATCTATTTAATTGGTGTGCTTCTTGTAGCAATTGGATTCTGTGTTCCTATGTTCAAAGGTGCATTGGCTTCGCCAAACGGCTTTAAATTCATAAGTTTTGATAACTTTGGATGGACATCTTTGGCTGCCCTTCTTATTTTCTGTGGTGCTGTTGCAGGAGTAGTTTTCTGCTTTGTTAGTGCCGGAAAATCTACAGGTCTTCTTAGATTAGTTTGTGTTATCGTAAGTATTGTTGGTGGAGTAATTCTCTTCATTAAGTTTAATGATAACTTCCTGACAAAGGCAATTGGAAAAGGTATTCTCAAACATGCATTTATCGGATTCTATATGATAGTTGTTGGTTGGGTACTTGGCCTTGTTGGCGCCATAACTAACAAATAATTTGCTTGCAAATTATTTGTTAGTTAGCGAGTTTTAACTTGCTCGCGAAGGCTCGCATTTTTTGCTGCGCAAAAAACCGTTAAAACTCGTAAACTTTTACATTTTAATTATTAAACCACCGGATTTCTGGTCTTTTGGCAGGGAGTCCGGTGTTTTTATTTTAACCTGAATAAGGTCTCCGGAGCGAGGCACAAACGGCGGTTTAGGAAGCCTTGTATTGTTTGCATCCGGTAGGGTTACGAGTACCAGACCAAGCTCACAGCAGCCGTAAAAGCCGCACATATAATTTGGAAGCTTTATTTTATCGGAGGTTATGCGGATGGAGAGGGGGTGTTCATGTGGCCCTTCGAGAGCCTCAGGGACCCCAGAACTTGCAGCTATAAAGCTTAGGGTTGCTCTTTCCTTTGGGAGCTTGGCTTGAACCGAAAGTTTCTGCAGATTTTTTGGGGCATCGGTGGTTTCAAACGCAAAATTACACCATTTGCATTTGCTTCCGGTATAGGCGCCAAAGCCATCCATAGGGCATTTTCCAATATGAGGGCAGGGTGCTGTAATGCTGCTGCCGTCCCGCAAAAAACGATCGCGCAAAAGGGCAAGCGTACGGGCGGCCTTTGGAACTCCCGGTTCTACAAGAATAAAGCGTGCATCCTTTGCGGCATAATGACGGAATTGTTCATAATACTTTTTGACTTTAAATTCAGGAGGCATGTCTACTGCCTGGTCCAGTTCATTAAGCATGTTGGCGCAGGTTATAAAGTCTGCCTTTTGTTTAATTGATGTACCAAAGCTTCCCTTTATGCGGATAATCTGCCAGGTGTCGCCGGCTATTCCAAGCTTTGCACATACAGAGAGAAATATATCTTCGCCCAAAGCCATGCTGTTGGCAGAAACATCAAGACAATACCAGGTCAATTTTAGCTTACGCAGTTCCGGACGTGCAAGAAAGAGTGCTGTTACAACGGTTAAAGGTCCGCTTCCTGCATCCAGACAGACAGCATCGTTTTGAGGAAAGCACTGTTCAGGCAGGTTAGAAAAAAGCCTTGTAAGACGCACAAGATTCCACCAGGTAAAATAACGTACATAAGAGCTTAGCTGAATATTTTCGTTCATATAGCCAAGACGGCGGTTAGAACGGTCATCGGTCATCTGGTGAGAAAGGTTTCTTATGTTCTGCGGAAGCTGCTGCAGCTGTCTGCTGTTAAGAGGCTGAACTCCCTGCACAAGCGCATCAAAGTCCTGAATAATCTGGCGGGCATCTTCCGGAACCTTTTTTGGGTCAAAAAGTGATATTTTGCTTTCCTTCATCACAAAAAATATACAAAAAATAGGTGTCTGACACAAGGTTTTTATTGTTTTTATACAAAAATCTTGTTATATTTAACTAAATGTTAAAAATGAGTTTGTTTATCGTTTTATCTATCGTTCTCTCCCTGATTTTAATGCCTATCATAATTTATTTTTGCAATAAACATAATCTTTATGACTATCAGGATGAACGCAAGGTACACAGCGGAAACATTTCTCGTCTTGGTGGGGTAGGAATTGTAACTGCCTTTACCATTTCTGCAGCACTTTATCTTGTTTTTACAACTCAGCTTAGCGTTATGCGCTCCCTCCCTATTTTGATTGCAGGTCTTATAATTTTTGTTTTTGGTCTGCTTGATGATATTTTGACTCTTTCTGCAAAGCTCAAACTAGCAGTTCAGCTGGCTGCAACTGCACTTGTTACCTTTAACGGTTACCGCTTTACTCAGATTTTTGGATGGGTTTTGCCAGTACCAATAAGCTATATACTTACCTTTGGCTGGGTGCTTGGAGTTATAAACGCTTACAATCTTATTGACGGTCTTGACGGTCTTTGCGGTTCGCTTTCGTTTACAGCAGTTATAACTCTTGGAGTGCTTTATCTTCTTTCCAACAATATGGAAGCGGGTATCTGCTTTATTCTGGGCGGTGCAATTTTTGGATTCCTTTGCTTTAACTGGCCGCCTGCCAAGCTTTTTATGGGCGACGATGGAAGTCAATTCTTAGGCTTTATGATTGCAACAATTCCGCTTTATACTTCGAGCGATATTTTTGAATACAACAAATTCCTTATCATGCTCATTCTTACTGCATTCCCGGTTTTTGATACAATTGCTGCAATCTGGCGCCGTTTACGAGACAAGCGACCTATTATGTCTCCGGATCGTGCACATCTGCATCACAAGCTTTTGAATATTGGTTATACAAAGAAACAGGCCCTGAACCTTATTGTGTTTATTCAGACCCTTTTGTGCGGCATGGTTATTCTTTCGTTCTTTATTGGTAAGCTCAAGGGAACTGCAATGCTTTTAGAAGGCTTTATCTTTATGGTAATTTTCTTTAGCGTTATTCATTACACAAACCGTGCAATCAACAGAAAAAATCTTGCAAAAGAACTTGCTGCCGTAGAAGGACGCGAGCTTCCTACCGAAGAAGAAGCCACCGAAAACGAAATTATCAAAGACAAGCACTAAAAGAACGTCATTGCGAATCGCACCCCAGTCATTGCGAACTGCACCCCCGTCATTGCGAGCGCAGCGAAGCAATCCACAGCCTTACCCAAATATTTCCCTTTTATGAAATTCCCCAACCAGTTTTATCTGTTCTTCCAGAGGAGCACTGCTCAGTTTGTTTTTCTGCACAAATTCGCCCAAATCAATTGTAAAGCGGTTCATGGAAAAATGCTGGAACACATATACGTTTTGCCAGGCTGCTGTATCATATAAACACGCCTTAAGCCGGTCGCGGTAGGGAATAAAAAACCCCTTGCCTTTAAGTTCTGAATAGCCCACGAGCCAAAGCTGGCAGCCAAGATTTTTGGTAAGCTCTGCCGTTTTTTGAGCCATCCACAGCTGGCTTTGCAGAATAAGCTGTTCAACCCGGGGGCCGCCGTTTTTCATCATTGTACGAAGCTGCGCAGTTTTGGCGCTGTGAACGGGCGTCTTATTTAAGATAATTACATTTTTCCTAAAATCTATGCCAAGAGACGGGTTACGTTTAAAAAATCCGTCTGCAATTTTTCCTGCCTGTCCGCAAAGATAACGCTGATTTTTTGCAAGCTGCTCGTCTTTTCCGGGGTTATCGCCAATTACTATGAGTTTGATGTCATCCTGCGGGGTAATTTTATCAAGGTCGGTGTTATAAACAACGGGAGTTTCAAAAGGGTAGGAGGGAGTTTTTGCAAGGTCGGCGGCCTGTTTTTGCAGCTGCGCAAGATTTGGAACGAGACAGGACCATTCATCAATTTTTTGCTTAAAATCTTTTTTAAAACTGCAGAAGGCCTGCCATTGAATTGAATTCAAAAATATCTCCCATTTTTTTCTATATTGTGATATAATAGTAGCACATATCTTAATTGAATTAAAGATTGAATTTGGAGGCACTATGAAAAAGATTATAACTCTTATTGTTGCTGCTGTAATGAGCTTTTCACTTTTTGGTCTGGACATTTTTAGTTATGTTCAAATCAATGGCAATGTAAAAAACTATACACAGATTGATTACGACATAGGTTCTAAATTTGGAAACCTTACCCGTACACCGGTTTTAAAGACAATTACAACACTGGACAATGCAGGTCGTGCTGTAGAAATTACGGAACTTTCTGCAAGAGACGCAGTAATCAGCAAAATTGCAAATAAATATGATGTTTACGGAAACCTTACAGAACAGAATGCTTATGATGCAGATTCAAAGCTTTTGTGGCGCAACGTAAATACTTACAATAATGGTCAAAAGGCAGATGTTTCTGAATATGACAAGGGTGGCATTTTAAAAGCCAGAACAATTTTCCAGTATGCCGACGGAAAACTTGCAGACGAAACCGGTTATGACGGCGACGGAGCTCTTTTGTGGAAAATTGTATACAAGTACAATCCGGCCGGAAAGCTTGCCGACGTTTATGAATATGCAGCAGACGGTTCACTTGATATTCAGGAAACTTATACTTATTCAGACGACGGAAGAATTGAAAGTCTTTCGAGCTACGATACTTATTCAGAGCAGACAGAAAAAAAGGTTTTCCGCTATGCTTCTAACGGAACTCTTTCAGAAATTACAACCTATGATTCAAGCAAACAGGTAACAAACCGTGTTATTATTAAGTACGATGCCGGCGGAAATGTTTCAAAGGTTTCGGAATACAACATTGCCCAGAAGTTTGGAACAACTGTAAACGAACTCATTGCAATGTCGGAGTACACATACCAGTAATTTATAAAATGTAATTTTCAAACGAGGTTTATCTATGAGGACAGTCGGAATTAAACTTGCGGACGGCTCTTTCTATCCGATTATGGAGGAAGGGTCGGCACAAAAAAAGACTCTTGAATTAACTACAGCGCATAATAATCAGACCTGCGTTATGGTTGATTTGTATCGCTCAAAAACCTGCTCTATGGAAGATGCAGAATATATTGATACCCTTAAAATAGAAAACCTCAACGAACATCCTAACGGTGAACCAAGTATTTCTTTTGATGTAGATCTTAACGAAAACGGAGAGCTTTCTTATTCTATTGCAGATCCGGAGACCGGAAAAACAAGCAATTCGGAAATTACACTTGTTTCGCGCACTGTAGAAGAACGTCTGCAGGCAGATGATTATTCGATTGAAAAAACACCTGTGGACGAGACTCCCGTGGAAGAAGCACCTGTGGAAGATGTTGCGGCTGAAGAAGAGGAAATGCCTGTTGAAGAAGAGGCAGTTGCCGAGGAAGAAGTTGCGGCCGATGATGGCGATTCCGGAAACGGTGCGGCTATAGCAGCAGGTGCGGCAGTTGCAGGAGCAGGACTTTTGGCAGCAGCAGCAATTGCGTCAAACAAAAAGGACGACGACGAGTTGCAGGATTTTGAAGAGGCACCGGTCGAAGACGAAGGCCTTGCTTCCTTTGACGAAGTGGCTGCAGAAGACGAAACTGTGGCAGATGACGCAACTGTTGTGGAAGATGATGCAACTGTTGTGGAAGATGACGCAACAGTTGTGGAAGATGACCTGCCGGACTTTGATGAGCCGGCTTCAGATGACGCAACTATTTCAGAAGAC
>Ga0247611_10011772_pt1 | contig 10031 bp, 11 predicted proteins | sample 177DNAGHGhighgp2_FD_192422 | JGI IMG/M metagenome (GOLD analysis project Ga0247611, IMG submission 192422) | Sheep rumen microbial communities from Palmerston North, Manawatu-Wanganui, New Zealand - 1770 DNA GHGhigh gp2 | ecosystem: Host-associated > Mammals > Digestive system > Stomach > Rumen... | reverse complement strand
GTCTCTTGAAAGTTATTTGGTAATAACATTACTTTTATTGCTCTTAGACTCATTTATTAACTCCTTTATAAATTTAATACTATACTTTTATAAAGTTTTATAGACTTCTTTTAACTGTTAATTTACCCTTATACTAATATTCCTAGTGAAGTAAGTACTGCTTCTACAAAGCTCCATATTAATTTAGTCAGTCTTATAGGCTGGTTTGTCATTACTGCATATATAACAATTGCTGTTACAGCATAAACTTTAATTCTACGCTTAAGATATAATAACATGGGGCTAGACCCAGTTTGGTTGGACTCCTCTACAGCAGAAACAGCTGCATGAGATATTAACTTAAACCCTTTATCTTGTCTATCATACATCTTGTCCTGAAAAACTGGTAGTGCTATAAATGCTATATCAAGGGCTGTTCCTATAGCTAATACAATAGTGATTCCAACAACAAATAAGCCAAATAACCAAGATAGTATGTCATTCGCCGTATTTGTCACAGTATAAAACAAAGAATAGTCCATAAAATTTTAAACCTCTTCTGAAATTTCTAATCTTATTTTATAGTTACTTGGATTAATTTTTATCTTGCTTTTTAAGTTAAAAAAGAGGGGAAAGTTCACTTTCCCCTCCATATTAGCATATATGAATTTACAATTATAACTTTATACGCCTGATGCTGTCATTAAGGCATCGAAAACATTACTAAAGATTTTTAATGCTGCCTCCATGATTAATCCAAGTCTTCCTGTCATAAAGATGAATAAGATAAATGCTAGTGCAATGTAACTTATAAGTCTCTTCTTAGCATAAATGAATAATGGATTCTGACCTGTCTGTGATGCATCCTGATAAGCATTTTGTGCATCATCTGTTACAAATCTAAATTTACTCTCACCTGTTGTCTTATTTGTTGTAGATGTCATTCTGTTTCCACTATTTCCAGCTTTATCTAAGTTATCCTTTGCTATAGGGAATACTAAATAAGCAACATCGAAAGCTGTAAATAAAGCCATTAACATGGTTACTGCTACAACTATTGTACCTGTTGTCAATGAAATAAGACTATTGAAACCATTTAATGAACGCGTAGCTCCTGTAACATCAGCACTCGGATTCATAGATGCAATTGAGTTCTTTAAAGTATTTGCGGCATCAGAGCCTGAACTTATACCTGCATTTGCAGTTGAAATAGTGGCAGACATAGCGACAAAAGTGTCATAATCGGCCTCCATAGTCTCTTGGTCGGGATAATATCTTGTTACACCTTTCCATGATATGTCTTTGTCCTTACTCATATTAGCAGCCGATTTATCTAATCCTTTAAAAACCTCCTGTGTGCCACTACTCCATGCACTCCATAACTTGTTATAAGTCTCTTTTGCCTCAGTTGTAGTGCCTTGTTGCACACCAGCTATTTCTGCCTCAAATTTTGCCTTGCAAACTTCAATGGACGCAAATTTAGCTGCAAGGGCCGGTGTTACCATTGTGAATGTCATAGAGGCTATAACTAGCCCCATAGCCAATAATTTCCTAATTTTAAACATAGTATTTTTCCCTCCATATAAATTACACTAAAATACTTGTTAACCATTTAATTATATACACCCTTAAGTCTGTATTTGTGTATAGAGGAGAAAATAATGCTAATAATCCGAATATAAAATTTAACTTACCGAAAACACTATAACAAAATTTTTCCCAAGCTGTGCCTGTACTAAAACTAAATCCGAAGATTTTCTTTGGTACAAATTTTATTGTATTTTTATTCCAGCAAAATAAGTAAACACCTGCACTTGATAACATGTCACTTAATAGGTGACTTACCCATCCACTGTAAAAACCAAATAAAATAATAAAACTAATCTGCTTGTCTATTTCTGTAATATAATTAATTTTAAATAAATAATTAATTAATAAACTTAAAGCTATATTGCTTAATATGCATATATCCCAGCTATGTGTATGACGACTTCTATGCGTTCCCCCTGTTATATGTATTAGCTTATTAATTACCCAATTTAATGTTGTCTTATCCTTAACATTTTTCCAAATGTGGTCAACATCTGGAAATAGTGTGCCACTCCTTGCTAAGGGTAGCACAATAATTAACTGTAAGTAATAATTAACCCCAATAGTAACAAAAGAATTTAATAGCATCAAGGACAAATATGCGAAAAAAGTTGCAAATCTCTTATGAGTTGCACCACCCATTTAGAATAATTCCTCAAGTTGTAGCTTGGTAATATTCTTAAACTTTGCCGTATTCTCAATATTTTCCTTATCTACTTCATTTTCCTGAACAAGTCTTCTAAGTGTATTACTTGGTGTGCAAGATAGTAATATTTCGCCATCTTTAACTCTTGGCTTGATAATGCATCTACCTAATAAAACTGCCTTCTCACCTTTTAATAAACTGCTTGAAGTACTCTCTACCTCTGCTTTTAATACGGCTCTTACAACCTCTTCGCTCATACCGCAAAGCTGACTAATTTCCTTGACTCTATCTACTGATGTCATTTATAGTATCCCTCTCTGTGCTTAAATTTCTATTTCTTTCCTTGTTACTATGAATCTATCTGTCTTTCCCCTTCTTTGTCTAAAAGAAAACAATTTCATCTCCTCATAGCCAAGTGTGTTACCAAAATCTGCAAGTTTATTTTGGTCTATTTGTATCTCTATTGCCTCAACCGTTGGGTCTTCAAAAATATTGGATAACAGGGTAAGCTCATTATTAAGAGCTACCCTGAATAGACCATCCTTTCTTAGCGTATCAATTTCTTGCTGTCTACGCCTTTTCTCTTGTTTTTCATACTTATTTTTATTACGAAAAACATACCAAAGCTCACTAGCCATTATACCATTCCTTTTGTTATACTTGCTATTGCTTCTGCCATCTTAACACCAATTGTTAATCCGAGTGTGCTAAGAACTCCAGTTGCAGCAAGAATACATATAGCAAGGGATAAAACAATTGTGACTGCCATCTTACTAGCATAAATTGTAAGGGCATTTCCTCCTTGCTGAGCCATCATTACTGCTTGCACTGCGGTGTCACTTACTTTCTGACTTCCCATATTACGACCGGCCATAGGATTCATTCCTCCCATGCCTCCAGACATGCCACCCATGCCCATGCCTCCCATACGGGAACCGTAGCCACCCATTCCCATACGAGAACCGTAGCCACCACGCATGCCCATGCCCATGCCTCCCATTCCACCGGACATACCACCCATTCCACCGGGTGCCATTCCACCGCCTGCGGCGGCTGGTGCAAGTATGCCACGTAATGGTGCAAATAAGATATAAGCCACATCAACAACAACTAATAAAATTACTCCTAATGAAATAAAGAATATTAGTGTCTGTACAAGTTTAGAAACTAAATTAGATGCACCATTTACCATGCTGTTGTCTAGCTTATTCTCCTTAGTCATGTCTGTAGTGCTATTAACCACAGATATAAAACCTGCTGATGTGGAGTCTAAGCCTTTATTAGTTTCTACAACTGCTGTATCATCAACTACTGTCTCTGTTGTAACCTGTTGTTGACTACCGGCTGCTATTTCGTCAAGTGACTTACCTGATGCATAAGCCACCGATGCACAAAGAGTCATAGATAGCATTGAAGCAATTAAAAAGCTAGCTAGTCTCTTAGATTTTAAGGTTAACATATATTTGTACCTCCAAAAAATTAAGCAAATTATATTTTTTTATAAACTTCTAATTATTATAATTTTTGGATAATATTTTTTGGATAACTTTTTTTATTAAAATTTAATGAAAATTAATCCTTAGAGCCATCTAAGCTATCATCTACAACCTCAACTGCTGTACCACCAAATATATTTTGAAGAACAGAATCTATGGATTCTGGTTTATACACTTCACCCAAATTAATAGGTGAGGGCTTTTGTAATTCATCAGAAAGTTTTTCACCCTTTTTAGTTTCTGCTAGTGCAAGTTCCTCTTCATTATGTAAACCTTGTGATAACAGCTTTAGTTTACCTATTCTGAGAGCTGTAAGCATTACTTCTAACTCTGCAAAATCTGTCCTTGTAAAATTATTAGTAATTGAATTAATAGAGTGTTCAATAATTTGTAACATTGTATCTAACTCATTAATTGAATACTCTTTAAATACCTCTTTGACTTTCTTAACAAACTCAATATCAAATTCATCAATATTAATTGCATATTTAACATATATACAATCAAGGATAAATCTTGATAAGCCATTCATAAACTCTGCTGGTTCAAAATTTGTATTTTGTGCCTTTAATCCATTTACATATACAGCTATTGACTCCATATCTTTATTAGCAGCCTTTATATAGTCAAAATATATATTAGTGGATTGAGTATTGGTGTATGCTATTACTGCATCAATGTCTACTATCTTATTATTACCATTTGCTATTTCCTCCAGCTTGGTAATACTCTTTCTTGGGTTTCTATCACACTTCTTAGCAATAATTTCAAGGGCTTTCATTGATGTGGTTAAGCCCTCTGCCTTAGCGATGTCATTTAATTTTTTCACCATATCCTTTAAACTAGGATTGGTTACATGGACCTTTACCTGACACCTATCAATTAATGTATCTAGGAGTTTGTCCTTATCTGTAGTACAAAACATTACTATAAGGTGAGATGGTGGCTCCTCAATATATTTCAATAATAAATTCTGTGCCTGCACAGTTGCCATGTGGCACTCATCAAATATAAGAATTTTATATTTTTGAGGTGGCATAGGTGGTTGCAAAGCATCATCTAATACTTCCTGCATCTTAGCCTTACCACTATCTGATGCTATATTTAACTCGGTTGCAGCCCAAGTTTCAGTATCAACGTCTGAATTAATCAAATGGTCTTGAATTTCTCTGCACATCTCGCATACTCCGCAAGCATGCCCATTAATCTTATGCTGACATTGATACTCTTTTGTCACTAACCTTGCCAATGTTGTCTTTCCAGTTCCAGCAGGACCATAAAAAAGCCAAACCTGAGGTTGAGTAGCCTCGCACTCCATCCTTGACCATACTACCTTTTTAATGTCATCACCAATAAAATCTGCCTCCGAAACTGGTCTAAATTTCCTACTATAAGACACTTCTGCCATATTTTTTAAACCTAACCTTTCTGTTAACTGTTCTGTGAATTACTTTCTTGTTCTAAGTCTTCTGACTCAACTGTACTTTCTGATTCTGATTCTGCCTCTGTCTCTATCTCGGTATTAGTATTGGCTACTTCTTCTATTTCTTCTGAGATAGTTTCTGTTTCAGCACTTTCAGAGCCTTGATTACTAAAAAATCTCTTTAAAGACATTTCTTTTATAGCAGAATCAGAATAAGTTACAAAAAATCTAAATGTGTTACTTGTAGCATATTTATAATTTTTATCAGCATCAGAGTGCTTTAAAGTTATATCCTTCAAGGCATTTAACTGTAGCTTTGATGGGGCTACACCATCAGTTGTGAGCTTAATTGTTGCATTTTCAGTAGTGTAAATTTCTTTATCGGTATACCTATTTGAAATATCAAGTAAAGATACCTCTACTGAGTCAGGCCTTTTATCTGTACCTTGAATAGTATATGCAAGAACATAATCGGGTGAATTAGCCTCTCTAAAATATACCTTAACACAATACCTAGAATGTGCATCAAGAGTATTCATAAAATTATCATAGCTAGATTTCATAGCATTACTATCTGCTATATCTTCTACCTTATGTGTATTCAAGGCATCCATTTCAATTCTATATGCCTCAAATCCCTCATCTCTAAGCTTACTTGCTACGGTTATCATATTACCAGAGTCTCCAAGATATTGCTCTGACAATATATTTGACAAATGGAAATTATGACCAAGGAAATTAATATAAGCAAATCTATTAAACAAATCTCCTACAACAAAGGAATCTGTAGAATACTTCTCACCTGAATAAATATAATTTAAAGCACTATCACTAACATAATTATACTTATAAACTGGATAGCTTACTCTATATTCAAGATTAATTGGGGTTAAAGTTGTCTCCTCAGTAACAGCACCTGTCTTCTCATTTGTTATCTGCTCTGTCTTAACATCCTTAGATATATTTATCTCAGTATAACCTTTGTCCCCTCTTTTCTCCCTATAATTATCAGCTATTTGCTCACTCAATGTCTGGAAATAATCATGCATTGTAGCTGGCTTTGCTCCAAACTTTAAAGGCATTTCCTCATAATATGGAATATTAAGAGACTCATAATTTAAATTAGTGTTTATATCTACATGACAAGTATATTTAAGGGGTGTTCCATCAGGTGCTAAATAATTTATATTAATATTAAAATCACCTACATTGGTACAATACTCTGCATATTCGTCTACTTCCTGTAGATACTTGTTAATGTACTTATAACTATCTTTGGCATAGGTGGCTGTTACATTACCTTTCTCGTCTGTCTCTTCACTCTTAAAGTTATGAGAGTCTGTAACTAATTTCTTACCATCAGTATCAAAAAGCTCAAATTCTATATTCTCGTTATTAAATCCGTTGTTGTCAAAATTTAATACACTTGAAATGATATTTACACCTGATAAAAGACCTGTATCATAATTATAAACAACTGGTATTGAGGTCTTGTTATAATTTAAAATTGCAACCGTATTAAATATATCAGCGTCTTCACTTGCAAGCTCTTTTTCTGGCTCGGTTTCTCTTACAACCCTATCTAAATCTTCTTGTGGCTCTGTCTCTTGCAAAATGTCATAATCTTTATCATCAGCAACTACAGTCTCTTTTTTCTCCTGCTCTCCAAAGCCTATTGGTGGGGCTGTCTCAACTATGGGTTCTTCTTTTTTACAACCCGAAAATATTACCATAGCAATCAAGCTAGGTATTAATATGTATCTTACTTTCTTATGCATTTCCAAACCCTCACTTAACTTTGCTTCTAACCTCTGCCATCTTCTCTAGACCACCCTTTATAGCATTAGCGTAAGCTGTATCAACAGATAGTACCATACTATCACCTGATTCTGAATAAATTGTTATTTTCTTCTTATCATTTGACACCGTAACATCAGTTATAGTATCATATGAAATTTGCCCATTAGGACTTTTTACATAAGTTGCAGTAAACTCCAAATTATTATTATCTACTACATTTACCTTTGCTAAATAAGCACATGAAAACACTGCCAACATCAATCCTGTAGTAATTACCAATTTAATGGCACGTTTTAATATACTAGATATAAATAAAAATAGCAAAAGTGCTGCAATTATTGTAAGTGTTACTGTACCCCTTGTATTGAGCAAATTTGCTTCCATTAATAACCTTATAAAAAAATCAATCATACAAAAACTTCTACCTCTTAATTCTTATGCTTTCACATCAAAATAAGTAATGTCAATGTCACGATTATTATTTAATTTTTCAGTAGTATAATTTAACCTTGCAATAAAACTAAGTGTCTTGTCTTCTCGCTCAGTCTTCCCACAAATTGTAACTTTAAAGTAAAAGTCATTCTCACGTAATATTGAGTAAGCTCCTTCAATTTAGACTCTACATCCTCGTCTACCTTATCCACCTCTATGATACCCGAAATATTAACATATTTCTTCTCTTTCTTTAAGGCTTCAATTTCAGTATCTAGTTTTGTATTGAAAGGTATTCGCATGAAATAATTACCTTGTCTAAGATAAATGGCTATACTTTCACAATCAAAAACTTCATTAACAACATCCTTTACTATCTCGGAGCTACGGGCATCAACTCTCCCTGTTGTCCATACATAATCTGAATAAGATTTAGATGTTGGAAAATAATCAATTTGTGCAACTACATCTGGCTCACTCATAAAATGTCCTGATAAGGCCATAAGACCATATACTCCATAAACCTTACCGTCTACTACAAAAGCATCATTAAATGAGTCTGTAATTCTTTTCTCTATTGCTCTATCACTATTATATAGCTTATCTGAAATTCCTGTTATATAAAGGTATATAATACAGATGCCAAGAAGCACCCATATAGCTTTCTCACCTATATTTTTCATTCTTTTTTAAGTTTAAAGCCCCACCCTAACAGGGCAGGGCCTTGTGTTTTCTTGTGTTTTTATAAATTATAGCTGTCCACCGTCATCTACTCCGGCCATCATACTTCTAATAGTTTCTGCTATCCTTGATGAAGCATCATCCACTCCGCCTTTATCTGACTTAGACTCCTTTTTCTTAGTCTTTTCAATAATTCTGTTATTCATGATATAACCAAATGTCTCAAGGTACTTATCCTTAATTACCCACTCCAAACTTCCGTCTTCATGTGTTATCTTATCGGCTATCTGACACTTTACATCTTCGCTATGTACGTCAAGCTTAGACTCCTTAGAAAATTTAAAGAAATAATGCTGTAATCTTTCCTCAACTGTTCCCGCTGCCTTCTTATCTGAGCAAGCAATTACACCATTCTTAAACTTACAATTGAACTCCTCTTTAGAAGCATTTAAAATTAAGTAAGTCTTAGAAATCTGCATTGTCTCACCCGGCTTAAGCTGTACAACCTCTACACCGTTTGATACATACTTCTCTTCGTTTGCATCATAATGCCACTTCTCAGTTTCGATGTCTACTACTTCGTCTCCACAGTTTCTTATGATATAGCCAATAATCTTAGGAACTGTTTGGCAGCGTCTGTACTTACACATGTTATTCTTAGTAACTGCTGCTGTACCCTTTCTTCTTACAATATTGTAAGCAACACCGTCTTCGCTATACTGATAAGGAACAATAAACTTCTTATTGTCTACTCTTCTGTAAAGCTCTCCCTCAAGAATCTTACCATTCTTCTTATCTACCTTTACCCATGAAGTCTTTCCTCTGTTGCTCCCTCTTCCCTTTGTAGCAGATGTATAAGGATAAACCTTGATATTAGGGTTTGAATTAGCTGCATTAGCAAGAACATTCTGTGTTATATCTGTAAATGTTCCCTTCTCTGAATATCCAAGAGTATTAATAATTTCAATAGAATCTGAATATACTCTGAAATTCTCCATATTCTGAACTTTTATTGCCTCGTTTTCAATTACCTTACTTATGGCAACCTCTTCCATGTCATCAAGGTCTAACTCCTCATCATCCATCTCATTAATGGTATAAGCATTCATGTCCTTTTCCTCCATTGCCTTTTCCTTTACATCCTCTTTCTCAATCTCCAATGAGCTCAAACTCTGGAGTGCTGCATCATTAATTCTTAACTCTGACATTATTTTCCGTTACCAAAAATTTATAAATCGTAGTAAATGCCTAAAACATTTACAAGTTCCTATTTTGTTCCTATCTCAAGGAGTCCAATTTGGGTCAGCATAAAGCTTATTCCTACTTTTGTTTGATTTGACTCTCAATAAATAGGCTTAACTTCCTGTTTAACGTACAGTAGGGAATCTATTTCCAAGTTTTAATTTATTATAAAGAGCTTTTTAAATGTTGCTCTCCATAATCTTCTAAATTATCTGCTGCATTTATATCTCTGTCTTCTGTGTAACCACAATACTCACATTTATAAGTTCTATCAGATAATTTTAAATTCTTTTTAACTTGACCACAACAATTACAGATTTTTGAAGAAGGAAAATACCTGTCTGCAATAATTAAAGGTATGTCATTATCATTAGATTTATAATTTATGATTCTTCTCATTTCTGATAAACCTTGATTCTGAATTGCTTTAGATAGATGTTTATTCTTCATCATACCTGATATGTTTAAATCCTCTATGCAAATAAACTTCGGATTTTGATTAACTATTTTATTTACTACCTGTAATCTATAATTATGTCTTATATTAGCTAATCTTTGGTCAAGTTTAAGGAGTTTCTTTTCAAGTTTCTTGATATTTTTAGTCTTTTGGTAACGTTCTCCTTTCTTATTTAAACTATATTTACGAGAAACCTGTCTTTGTAATCTCCTTTTTCTTTTTTCTAACTTTCTTACTACTTCTGTTTTATTGATATTAGCATATTTAGTTTTATCACTAACTATA
>Ga0247611_10011771_pt1 | contig 10032 bp, 7 predicted proteins | sample 177DNAGHGhighgp2_FD_192422 | JGI IMG/M metagenome (GOLD analysis project Ga0247611, IMG submission 192422) | Sheep rumen microbial communities from Palmerston North, Manawatu-Wanganui, New Zealand - 1770 DNA GHGhigh gp2 | ecosystem: Host-associated > Mammals > Digestive system > Stomach > Rumen ... | reverse complement strand
TTCCTCAATGACCAATTGAAGAAATCTGAGAAACTGATAAGCACGGAACAAGTGTAACATTCTTACCTGATCCAACAATTTTTGATACTACTGAATTCATTGAATGATATGAAGTACAGAGAATGAAACAGGCTGCTTATTTGACACCTGGTGTAACATTCACTTTCATTGATAGAAAAACATGAACTAAATCTAGATATTACTATGAATGAGGAATCAAGACTTGGTTGAATAATTTAGTATGAGAACAAGAGAGACTTTCTTCTCCTCACTATTTCAAAGCTGAATGAAAAGATTGTTTAGCTGAAATAGCTTTCCAATTCGTGGCTACAAGTAATGATCATACTCTCAGTTTCGTAAATAATATTCCTACTCGTGATGGATGAAGTCATATTCTTTGATTCAAATCAGCTTTATTAAAGATTATTAACGAAATCTGAAAAGAGAAAGAAAAGATAGATAAAAAAATCTGAGAATTCCAGTACAGCGATATTACTGATTGATTATATGGAATCGTTACAGTAAAGATTCCTGAGCCACAATTTGAATGACAGACTAAATGAAGACTATGAAATGCTTACGTTAGAAATGAAGTAGAAAAAATCACTTATGATTATTTACAGCAAGTTTTCGTAGACCATCCAGAAGAATTTGATAAGATTTTTGAAAAGATTGATTTAGCTGCTAGAGCTAGATTGGCTGCAAAGTTTGCTAAGGAAACTGTGCTTAGAAAGAATGTTTTGAGTGGATGAATCTTACCTTGAAAATTGGCTGACTGTAGTAAGAGATGAAATAAATGAACTGAGTTATATATAGTAGAGGGAGATTCTGCCTGAGGTTCTGCTAAACAAGGTAGAGATAGCAAATTCCAAGCAATTTTACCACTTAGAGGAAAGATCTTGAATACTGAACAAGCTTCTATCCAAAAAATTACTGCTAGTCAGGCTATTAAGGACTTAATTACTGCTATCGGTACATGAGTAAAAGATAATTATAATTCTGAATCACTCAGATATGATAAAATCATAATAATGACCGATGCCGATGTGGATGGAGCTCACATTAGAACTCTCCTACTTACTTTCTTCTTCAGATTTATGAGAGAATTAATTGAAGAATGACACGTTTATGCAGCATGTCCTCCTATCTATAAATTTAGTAAATGAAGTAAAGAAGTTTATTCTTATGATGAATCTGACACTCCTGCAATGTTTGGATTCAAACCTGATGATAATGTAGAGATTCAGAGATATAAAGGTCTTTGAGAAATGAATGCAGAACAGCTTTGGGATACGACAATGAATCCAGAATTTAGAAGATTAAATAAGATTACAATTACTGATGCACAGGAAGCTGATAGATTATTCAGAATTCTGATGGGTGAAGATGTGCCTAGTAGAAAGCATTTCATTCTCACTCATGCTAAGAATATCAAGAACTTGGATATTTAATTATATAATTCATATGAAAGACTCGAGAAAATTCTCGGGTTTTTTCTTTGCCGAAAATTTGCATTTTTTGTGCATATTGTGTATAATTTATGTAATTACTTTTATAATTCTATTTTCCTAATGAAGAATATAGAACAGCTCAAGAAAGAGGTAGATGACATCAAAAATTCATTAAACACTTTGAAAAATAATGTATCTCTTTCTAATAAAGAAAAAAAATCTCAGGCAGAAGCATTAAAAGCTCAAGTAGACTCTATGAAACATGATATTCAATCAAAAATCGATGCGCTAGCCAACAAAACAGATAATAAATCAAAAAAAGAAAAGGAAGAAGCTGAAACTTTATTGAATAGCCTAACAGATATCACGAATTTATACACTTCTATTATAAATTCACCTACTTCCACAACACAATCACAACAATCAACTAACGATAAAAATATATTTGTAAAAGCTAAAGATTGGGTAAAGGATCAACGAAATGAAATTAGCTGGGATAATCTTAAGGAAAAACCTGTAGCGACTATACTTCGTACAACATGATTCGCTTTAACATGAGTTTGAGCATTAGCACTTGCTTACAAATGAGTCAAAAAACTATGGAATTGGACTTTTTCAAAAAATAAAAACAATGATAAATATAAAACAGAAGGTGAAGATAAAACACCCCCTGAAAATGAAAAAAAAGAATCTGAGGAAAAATCATTTCGAAAAACTGGTTTATGAAGATTTTTAGAATGGACAGGGATTGCAACTTCTACATGATGATGAATTTTTGGTATTGGTAAATTGTTGTGATGAAAAAAAGATACAAAAACTGAAATTATTCAACAATGATGAGCTGAAATATCCGATGCAATGTTCCAACAATTATTATATATGGAATGAAATCAGGATTTCATAGCAAAGATTCATAAAAGCGATTTTTGAGAAGATTTTGTTACTTGACCATATGGTATGGTACACAAACACATAGACGAAAATTGAAATTTATTAGACAAACCTACCCCTTTTAAAGAGGGAGAACGCGTAAGCAAAGAATGGGCCGAAAAAAATGCAAGAGCATATTATAATAAGAGAGCTAAAGAATGGAGTGATTTATTAAAAGAAAAATGATACGAATACTCTCAAGATATGTTAGATGCTCTGGTATCTGCATCTTGATGAACTGAAAAATCTGTAAAAAGACTCAAAGAATTCGTATTATCTCATTGGAATGATAAAGATACAATATTCAATTTCATGTCTAAATTTGCTACAACTGCAGCATGAAATTGAAAAACTATGCCTGGACTCGTAATACGTAGAGATTTTGAGGCAAATTGGTTCAAATGAAACAAAGAACCTATGTCAGAATATCAAAGAAGATATTATGCATAGTTTGAAAAATATTTAATTATTTTCAGAAATTTTGGCTATCTAAACTACTATTTCGCCACTCGATAGCTTTATTAAATTCTTCAACAGTAAACTGCGGACAATACAAATCTGTAAAATACAATTGAGCATATCCAATCCATCGAAGCATGAATCCAGATAACCTTTTTGCTAATTTTTGTTTAGTTCTGATAACTAAGTCAACTGTTGGTAATCATCCAAAATCCATATATTTTTCTAAGTTTACTTTAGTAATTTCCTCTCATGAATCATTTAATTTTTTCATAGCTCTCAATATTTCATCCTGTCATCCATAGTTCACTGCCAAAACGAAAGTTTTAGGACTATCAGGAAATACAAATTCAGATTCTTTTTCATTAATAAAATCAACTAAATGACTTGGCAATCAAATTTTATCTCCGGCAAAACGAAAATTTACATGATTTTTACGCATCATGTCATACAGATTTTCAGTAATTCTTTTATATAAATCAAAAAGGTAATTCAGCTCCATCTTAGTCCTATTCTTTAAATTTTCTGTACTCAATCATCGTAAAGTAAAAACATCTATTGTAGTATTTTCAAAAATATGGATTGCTAACTCAATACATCTCTGAAATCATTCTAAATGTCATTCTAAACTAGTTTTTCATAATTCTTTTGCCCAAGTTCTATTTCAATCTGGGATTAGTGCTACATGCTTAGGATATTGCATAAAGTTTAATAGGGAATAAATAAAAAGTAGTGTAAACAATCATGCACCATTTTCAAATCGATTTTTCTATAAAAAAGTCTACATTTTTTTGACTTTTTTTTGATTGTATGTATAATTAATTTGTAAGATTTATTTTCTAAATATTACAAAATGGCAAAATTTGAAGGAAATTACAATGAATACGTAGAATCTAGCAATGAATCCCTAAAAACAGAAATTGATAAAGCTATAGAAAATGCAAAATGAGATTTAAATTCGTTAAAATCTGAAATTTTGTGATGAAAAAAAGTAGATTTTAAAACTCCAGATTCTATCGACCATTTCTATAGAATTGAAAATTGAAAAGTAATTTTCCAACTAGACCAAGTAAGAAATTACTTAAACGATGTACATAAAAGACTATCTTGAATGAAGAATCAAAAATTCTGAGAAATAAGCAAAGAAAAGAATTTTATATGAACAATTCTTGCGATACAAATTGCTTTGAAAGCATTTGAGACGGATCCTAAAAATCCAAGGAATTATAATGTTTGACAAATCAATTGAGAATATAATAATAATGAAGCCACAAAACAGGCGATTAATCAATTTCAAACAGATTGTAAATTACAATGGAAAGATGGAAAACCTTGAAAAGAAACTATATGAAGAATGGTTAAAGAGCTAGATAATTTGATTAATAATAAAAAATTAGAAAGAAGTGAACAAGAAGTATTAAAAACTGATGTAACTAGCATTATAGAAGAATCTATCAAAAATAACTGATTCTCATGACCAAAACAAGTTATGATTGACTATATTGTACAATGAAACTTAAATACATGAAAAAACTTAGTAACTGAAACTCAAATTAAAATTTTAGCTGATAATCCGTTAAACTATAAGCTAAAATATCTGATAGAACATTCAGATAAACCATTACAAAAATGCATACAAGAAATTAAAAATCTGGATAACAAAGGATGAAATTCTTATTTCGATAAGACAGATAGAAACTTATTATTAACTGATAAATATACCTTCTGACATAACTTAACTGAAGCTCAAAAAAGTACTATATCAAATGTTCTATGAGGATGGAAGTCCCCTGTAACAGCAGAAATGGTTGCCGACTCTTGTCAAAATGCGAAAAATGTCCCTGTTGAATATCTTTTGTGATTTATGCAAAACGACAGTAGAGTTTGAACAATGTGACGCTGAGCTAGAACTCATAATCCATGAAATGTTTGAAACACTAATAAATGAACTAAAGATTGGTGAACATGGGAAAGATGAGTTGATGCATGTGCTGAAAATCTACAAAAACGTATTAGTGCATATTTAGATGCAAAAGCTCAAAGAAATGGAAAATGATTTAATGATTTCCCAACTCCAGAAGAATTAGCTACTTGAAAGTCAAAATGATGATATAAATTTTTTGGAATCTATATGAGTGCTCCAAGTGGACCAAAAAAAGTAGCTGGAATGGTAAAAACTTGGGTTAACAGATTAAAATGAAATTAATATTTATAAATACCAAACTTTATACTGCACATTATCTCTAGGAGATTGAATTCATTCAGCAATATATCTTCTGAATCGAGTTCTCTGTTTCTTAGCTAGATAATGTGTATTTTTTCTTAATAATTCTTCCATATCATCATACCCATACTTTCACTGAATATACCCAATAACCTCTTTATACCCAATTCACTGCATAGATTGTAAATCTGAAGAATATCATTTATCCAAAAGTCACTTTACCTCATCAATCAATCAACTTTTTAACATTTCCTTTATTCTAGCATTTATACGCATATTAGTCTCCTCCTTTTCACGCCGAAGTCCAATCATCAATAATGGATGCTTTACAGGCTGATGGAGAAATAATTCCGTTTTAGTTTTTCACGTTTCATGATAAATCTCCAAAGCACGAATTATATATCTCGTTGCATTTGGATGTAATTTACTCGCCTCCTCTGAATCGATTTCTTGTAATAATCTATAAACGTATCCCGGCTGAGAATCTTCTTTTTTTTGTAATTCATCACGATATTCATAATTTGGTGCACATTCTGGCATTTGAAAATTTTTATAAATTGTATCAATATACAATCCAGTTCCTCATACTATAATCGGATGTTTTTTATGTCAAAGAATTTCTTCCACTTCATTTTCCACATCAAATTTCCACTGCCCTGCCGTATAAGTTTCATCAGGATTCACAATATCTATCTGATAATGCGGAATTTTTTTACGATATTCCAAAGAAACTTTGTCTGTTCAAATATCCATACCACGAAAAATCTGCCTACTATCCGCAGATATTATTTCAACATCAAAAAAATCTGAAAGTAATAATGACAGTTTGCTCTTTCATGTAGCAGTTGCTCATCGAATAATTATAGTTCAATCTGAGAACTTATCCAAAAATTGATGACAATAATCTTTCACATCCAAAACTATATCTTCAATCTCCATTAACAATTATTTCAAAATAAATCATTCATTATCTCATCAATCCAAAATTTTCCGGCCAAAATATAGGATGATATGAACATTTTGGAGTTACACAACGTATACTGGATATTTTTGGTTCATCTCCCTTTGTATTTACAGTAAATTCCCATGTCTCATCATACTGACTCTGATCTGAATTCATAACATATGATAGATCAAACTTATATACATCTTTTCATAGATCTGGAGAATTAACATACTCAAAATTTGTAGGCGTTATCCTTCATCACTGTATTCAATCCAAGAATGGATTCATTCTAAACGATGAAAAATGATCTCTAATTTCTGGATAACTTCTCAACACAGGAACCATCAAATCAAATGCTCAATCGAAATTACGGTTGGATAGACGAGAGAAATACTCTTCTATTGTTTCTGTAGCTGTTTCTGGTACTTTAAGTCAAGACTCTATAGTATCAGTTTCGTTATTCTCGGATGAAATAGGATCTTCAATATTTTGTAAATTATCTTCTATATTCTTATCTTCATCTCAATCCATCAAGAATTCTACACTTTCTTCATCTACTTGCCCTCCATCTAATTGAGGATAAATAATAGCTTTATAAAAAGATATACAAAAAAGCAATAATGAGCATCCAAAAAATACCCACACCCAAAGAGGAATTTTAGTATCAGATGATTCTGGTTTCCTATATGGAACATCACTAGATGCTACTTTCTCAATCAATGCTTGTTTTGCACGATTTGCCTGTGATGCTATAGCTACTGCACTTGCTTTTGTAGGTTTTAAATCTGACTTTCTTCTTTTAACTACCACTTTTTTAGTTGTATCTTTTTTATCTGAAACTTTAGAAACTTTTGAGTCTGATTTTGTTGTTTTTTTTGTTGGCATTTAGAGAAGAATGAATGTAAAATAATTAGTTCATAATAATATTTTATATGGAATATTCAAGAATGTTTTTATCCTATTAATTGCTTAAAATCGTCCAATGTTGAAAAACTTTTATATACTGATGAAAATCTTACGTATGGGACTGGATATTTATCTTTTAGTAGATCTAAAACATCGTCTCAAATAACACTTGATTGAATTTCAGATCATTCACTTTGCCATTTTATTTCAAGGGTATTGAGTAGATTCTCGATTTCATCATTTGTAAAATCTGTTTTAGCAAAAGCTAAAAGAATAGCTTTTTTGAGTTTTGAACGATCGTACATTTCTTTTGATCAGTCTTTTTTTATTACCATAAGTTCTGTCATTCCTACACGTTCAAAAGTAGTGAACCTATACCCACAAACTTCACATTCACGACGACGACGAATTGTTTGTCAATTGTCGACAATTCTAGAATCTACTACTTTTGTATCTGGATTATTACATTTTCCACATTTCATGATGTTCAATTTTTAGAGATAAAATTTACTTTTTAATCACAAATTAACTAGGTATCAAATATCTTTTATTGTAGTATGTTATATGTTTAAGTACTCAACGTAATCGAAGATAATCCTCAATTGAGAAGGAATTTTCCTTTTCTAGTTCAGATTTTTTTCATAATTTTTTCAAAAATTCCATCCGATTTTCTTTCAAAATTGAGAAAAATTCTTTATTATCATCAAATTCTACAAAGATAGAAAAAGCCGCTCCAAATTGCTCTAACAAAGTATCAATCAATTTAGATCATACTGTAAATAACGAGCTATCTCGATTTAAAATATGCAATATATAAGTTTTTTTCAACAACGTTAAATTATATTTAGTTTTCTCCTTATCCTGTTCCTGAACATTTTGCAAATACCTATAATAAATGAGGAATCAGAATAATGTTTCACGTAACAATGCTAAATGCTGCAACATTACAGTATCATTATACAAACTTTGGAATTTTTTCCATGGAAGCATTGATATAACCTCACGGAACAACTGAACATCAAATGCATATAATGAATTTTTTAAACGAACAACATCCTGATCTGTAAATGCATTCTGCAGAATTTTTAAAACATTTTCTCATAATTTAAAGTTAGAAAAAATTGGCTCATAATACTGGTATACAAAATCATTTGTCGATAATTTAATCATCGGCGAAATCATTTCAGAATATTGAGCCTGAAATCGATCCAATAATGCTTTATTTTTTACATATAATTTTCAGATACGAGGATTACAGTCTTGAAGTAAAGTAGTCAGAGCAATTTCATCTTCAGATTTTAATAAATATGCTGTTGCTTTCACTCAGTCGGATTTAATTGGTCATGCTGGAATAAAAAATTTCTCCTTTCATGAATGAATTTTTTTGTTTACAAACTGATAATATGCCTGATTCTTTGTATATACTAAATGCGACATTCATGAATACTGTATTGCTTGATCTGTTTTGAAACGTACATCAAAATATTGCATCAATTCTGGAACTAACTTTCATTTGAAGAACCTAAAGAAAAATGTATCAGCTCTAGAAATAGAGAGTCATCCTAAATAACTTACATAAAAATTTAGGAACTGTTCCATAATTTTTGATTCTTTTTTTATACTAGCAGGAATCTGCATTTCATCGAGTTTATTTATATCATCTCAAATTTCTGACATCATTTCATCAAGCTCATCATAACTATCCTGATTCTGTAAACGCATACGAGAAACATATTGTTTCACTCACTTAAAAAATCATTTCTTAAAATTATCAGGATCTGTCACATAATCTAATATAAAATCCAAATCTTCCTCATTTTTCATCAATTCTGTCAATTTCTTGTCTAATATATTTTTATCAAAGACATTAGAAATCAGACAAGAAATTACATCTGATACATCAGTTTCCAAGAATAAATATTTCAGATGAATGTCAGCAGGAGCTATTTCAAAAAGTAAATTTTCTTCGATTTCGGAAAATTTTGAATCTATCGTTATTTTCTCCCTATTCTGTAAAAAGTTCTTTTGAATAACTGATAGTTGGGTTCAAAATAACCATTGATAAAATTCATTATAGTAGTTTTTACTTAATCTATCTGAATCAATATATATTCCATTCACACGCTTTTCATAATAAAACATCATAAAAAAGATATCTATATGAACAAGCATTTTTGTTCTCAATTTTTGAATATTTTCCTTGGAAATTTTGTGTTTTAATTGGGATGTTACAATCTCAAAAAAATTAAAATACAAATCAATAAACCAATTAAAATCAGATTTTTCATCTTCTCATGGAAATACTTTTATCCTAGCTGCAAACAAAAAGGTCAAAAGATAAAAAGTATACAAAGCATCCACAAAAATATTTTCTTCTCATTTATCAAAAGATTCGTACAAATACAGAGAACAAAGCAATGTCATTGCATTTGCTGTATTTCATATATTATAGAATTTATATCCATTAAAGTTTGCTGCAGCTATGTAAGAATAATATGCATCTGTCATTTTAGATTGCATCATATCCTTATGAACTCATAGTCACAACTTTCATTCAAAAATATCTATAGATAAATCGAATAAATTTAGTTTATAGTTTTCAATAATTTTTCTGTCTATAATAGTGAAAAAATCCTTTGCCGAGATAAATGAAATAAACATCGACGCAGGATTAAACGAATCTTTTGCTAAAGAATCAGGAAAATTTGATAGCAGAAGTCTCCTAAATAATTGCATAATATTCTTTATTATTTTAAATCAGATTTCTAATTCTTTTCTATATTAGTAATTTTTATTGAATAAGATATTTCTGAATAAGTTTTTGGATCATTAAACTCTACCACATAAGAATTGTATCAATCACTATCTTTACCGATACTTGTGATCACTCCGTGTCAAATACTATTCACATCAACTTCAGTTCAAATCTGCGGATTATCAATTCACATAACCTCTGTCAAAATTACATTTGGATAGGCTTGAACCAAGTTTGGATTATATTCAGATGCGTACAAATCCTTTCAATTTATCTTTCAATTAAATTCAGCGTCTTGTTTAGCTCATCTTACTATATCTTCTATCCAAGCTAAGTCTCCAGCATTTCATACTGTAAATTC
>Ga0247611_10011770_pt1 | contig 10033 bp, 12 predicted proteins | sample 177DNAGHGhighgp2_FD_192422 | JGI IMG/M metagenome (GOLD analysis project Ga0247611, IMG submission 192422) | Sheep rumen microbial communities from Palmerston North, Manawatu-Wanganui, New Zealand - 1770 DNA GHGhigh gp2 | ecosystem: Host-associated > Mammals > Digestive system > Stomach > Rumen... | reverse complement strand
TCTGCTAACTCTTTTGCTTCTAATAATATATCTTCATATTCTCTAGATATATATTTTCCTTGAATATAAGGTATAGCACAGAAAGTACAATAATTACTACACCCCTCTGCTATTTTTAGATAAGCCATAGTATCACCAGTAGATATTACTCTATTATGAAAATTTAATTTATCAACAGTTTGTTTATTATTAACAAGATTATCAATTTTTTGCCATAATTCATCATAATTATTAATAGGTATAAATAAATCAACCTCTGGCAATTCTTTTTCTAATTCTTCAATATATCTTTCTACTAAACAACCTGTAACAATCAAGTATTTACAATTTTCCTTTTTATAATTAGCCATTTCTAAAATAGTATCTATACCCTCTTGTTTTGCACTATCAATAAACCCACAAGTATTAATTATTAAAACTTCTGCTTCTTTTTCATCATTTACTATTGTATAGCCATGCTTTTTAAATAATCCTATCATTTCTTCAGTTACTACTAAATTCTTTGAACAACCTAAAGATATAAATCCAACCTTCATAAATAATCTCCTCCAAAAATCTAACCTATTATAACATATTTGTTAAAAAAAACTGAATCTAAGAATTAGATTCAGTTCTATTAGTTAAAGTTACCTTAGTTGTTAACGTTTTGTTATTTCTAACATAAGTTATTTTAACAACATCTCCTTCTTTATGTTTATATAATTTATATCTCAAAGTAGCAGTATCTTTAATAGTATCATTATCAATACCAATAATTGTATCTCCAGCTTTTAATCCCGCTTTTTCAGCAGGAGAATCTTTAACAACTTCACTTATACCTACACCATCTGTTAAATTAGTTGAAGAGTTTTTAAATGCATAAGCATAATAAGAATTTGATACATCATACATAGCAACACCTAAATATGGTCTTGCAACTGATTCTCCATTTATTATTTTATCTGCAAATGTAGATGCTTCTTCAATAGGAATAGCAAATCCCATACCTTCAACACCACTAGTTACTAGTTTCATATTAGTAATACCTATTACTTCTCCATTGCTATTGCAAAGTGGTCCTCCAGAATTTCCACTATTAATAGCAGCATCAGTTTGTAAAACTTGCATTATCCAATCACTAGTTTGACTTCCACCTAAACTAATTGATACTTCTCTATCTTTTCCTGATAGAACACCTCTTGTTACTGTCCAAGAATATACACTACTATCAAGTGGAGCTCCGATTGCAAACACTGTATCGCCTACTCTAGCATTCGTACTACTACCAATATTAGAAACTTTAAGTTCTTTATCAGTCTTATATGATAGGACTGCTATATCTGAAAACTCATCTCCGCCTTCTACCTTTACTTCAACTTCGTCTCCATTAGTTAAAACTATTTTAATTTGATCTCCATCTTCAATAACATGATGATTAGTCAAAATATAATAAGTATCATTACTATGCTTATATATAAATCCTGTTCCAGTTGCAAAAGCCCTACCTTTAGCAAATGTTTCAACTATGACTACAGAATCATATACTTTTTCAACAGCATCAGCAATACCATTATCAGTAACTGTCACCTCTTTTTCCGTTTTAGTAACATTTGTTATAGTTTTTTCTCCAAAACCTGGAACATACAATATAGCAAGATACATACATAAAGCTCCTACCAGCACTCCTATTATTACTCCAACAAGTATTACTCTACTTTTATCATTTCCTTTAGTATCCACGTTTATCTAACCTCGCAATCTCTTTATAATTCGTAGGAAAACCAATCCTATCTAATATTTTTTCTATACTAATAGTATTAATTTTTCCATCCAAAATATCAATTTCATATGATATTTCATTAATTAACATAGTAAAATCTTCTTCCCTAAGAACTTTCTTTAAAATAATAATTAAAGAAAACAAATCATCTTTACCATAGATGTATTCTCCATCCATTTTAGGTATTCCCAAAGATGAATGAAATGGTGTATCATTAATTTTCTTTTGCATCCTATGATCATATAGAATATCCTCATGAGCACATAAATTTCGACAATTAGCTAGTATTGGAAAATATGTTAACAAGTCATCAATATCAACATCATATTCATCTGCAATTTCTTTCTTGTCTTCATATTTTAAAACCGTAAACAATTCACTTATAAGTCCAAAAGATAAAACTTTAACAACTACCCAAAACGGAATATAGCCATAGTTTTCTAAATAGTGAACAGTAGCAGAATGTTGTCCACCATTAATTCTAATTTGTCTTTTTATTTTTTTTAACAAATCATTTACTTGTCTAGCTCTTTCACCAGATCTATCGAAATTAGAAGGGTTTAAATAGCTTTTTTCTTTAATACCATACTTTTTAGATAATTGATAAGATAAAATACTTTTTAAGTTGTTTTCAACTATCAATAAGTTCTTAAATATAATATTTCTAATCTGTCTATCAAAATTAAATAAAGCATATAATTCTCTAAAATCTGTACCAGGAATATACATTCTATCCTTAGGAGATTTAAGAAAAACATGCCTATAACCACTTATAAAAAAATAATTTTCTCTTAATAATACGTCCTTAGTATAATTATATTCACTTATTGTTAAGCCTTTACTTTTTAATATATCAATCTGCTCATCTATAGTTTTAAAAGTCTTTATCACGCTATCATCACCCTAAACATATATCATTATAACACATCTCCCAGTTCATTTAAATAATATATTTATATTATGGATGTTATGTTATAATAATGTGAAAAGTAGGTGAAACAATGCCAGCACTAGTTACTCATCATATATTTGCTGAAGAAGTTTATAAAAGATTAGACAAAAAAATAATAGATAAAATAGATAAGGAGAGAATAATATACCAAACCTTTTCTCAAAGTCATGATTACCTATTTTATTACAATTCCTTAAACATTAAAAAAACAAGAAAAATAAACTTTCTAGGTAAAATTGGACATAGAAGAAAAACACAAGAATATTTAATAAATATAATAAAATTAATAAAAAAACATCATTTAGAACAATATCAACCAGATATAGCCTATTTATTTGGCTGTATTACTCACTATGTCTTAGATTCAACTTGTCACCCTTTAATATTTTATAAAACTGGTATATATGATCCAAAGAACAAAGAAACAAGAAAATATAAAGGTCTACACTCAGTAATGGAAAGAAATATAGATTCCCTATATTATAAAAAATATTATAAAAGAGACTTTATTAATTGTAATATAACAAAAGAAATAATTAAGAAACCTAAATTATCAGTAGATTTAATAACATTAATAAACATGGTATATGAAGAAACGTATAATGAAAAAAATGTTGGATTATATATAAAAAAAGGTATAAGTGATAGCCGTAGAATATATAGCATTTTTATTAATGATAAAAGGGGTATAAAAGAAAAAATATATTCTTTTATTGACAAGATTAATCATCATAGACATGGCTATTTATATTGCTATACAACAAGTTTCAAACCAAATAAAACATATTTAAATTTAGAACATAAAACTTGGAACCATCCTTGTTTTAAAGATCAAACATATAACTACTCATTTGATGATCTTTTTGAACAAAGTATCAATAAATGTATAAACATTATTAATAATATATACAGTGTATTATACGAAAACAAAGATATAAACATCCTATATGATTTAATTCCAAATATATCATATTCAACCGGATTATTAATTGACAAAGGGAAAATAAATAGTAATAGAAAGATGCAGTTTTTCGAATTTTAAAAGGAAGTTTTTTACACTTCCTCTTTTAATTTTTCGATAAATTTTTCCAAAACTTCTTTATTTTCTATAGATAGAATTACTTTATCAAACATAATATCAAATTTAGATAAATAATCCCTAATAACATCATATATTTCCACTAATTGTTCAATACTATTATCTAAACAAATAACTAGTGTTTTAATCATATTTACCCTAGCACATTCCATTATATTTATAATACTTTCCCTTATAACATCATAATTAACATGCATAATATAATCAGCTAACACATTATAAGATCTAGTAATCAACACCTCATTCTTTTGCAATTTCTCTCCAGACATAATAGAAAGAATCTTTTTTCTTAATTTTATACCATTACAATAGTATAATTCGTGTAGTTTTCTATCTTTAGAACCTGTTATATCGAAAGAAGCTGGAATTACTAAAGCATCAACAGTCATCGAATCAACATTACTATCATAAATTATTATTTTTTCATTATACTTCTCGTCTACAGGAGCTAAAGACTTAACATTATAACTATTTAACACTTTCTTTTTTATTAAACAACTTTTTAAAAAATTACTTTCAGCTTCTATAATTTTATCAGACCAATTCAAAGAAGATTTTTTTAAAAACTCTTTCTTCCAGAATTCAACTTTCTCTTCATATGAATCTAATTCTTTACCACCTATAGATTTTACTAAATCATTTATTAACTTCTTATTATCCATTTATTCACCAACTATCTACAAAAAAAGATTTTTAATAAAATCTTTTATTTTGCAATGGTAGTACCATTATATCTATAATTACCATCATCACCTAATACAAAAGTATGAGCAAATACTAAATTATCAGCACTCTTTAATTCATAATAATATAAATTACTATCAGAAGAATGAAGATAATAGTTTTCATTACCATCATTAGGATCCATTATATTACTTCTAGTATCTTGTAAATACCCTTTATCATAAATAACAATAGTTTTCTCGTCTTTTATTACTTTTTGTATTTCAAATTTACTAGTTAAACTACCTGTAATAGCATCAGGAACATTAACATTACCACAATTATATACATTATCTAATAATATACAAGTTTTATTAATTTTAGGATTAAAAGGTCCTGATACATCTATAATATCATTATTAAATAATTTCTTATATGTAGAAGTCATTAATTCTATAGGAATCTTATAAATTGTACAAATATTTCCATAACTAGTTACACCTTCACTAGATACAATAGTATCTAAACTAAAATTATTTTTACAAGTTAGCGCGCCATAATAAACAGGTTGAAGAGTTTCAGTTTCTGATAAACTATTATTTATTATATATTCATATGTAACTCTAAGTTTATCTTCATTACTTAAATTTTCTAAAATAACCCCTGTAGAGCTATAAAAAATATTATCTTTAGATAAATAATTATATAATTGAATAATCCTTTCAGTATAATCAGGATTTCTAGTTATATCCTCTTCTTTAGGTTCTTTAATGACTTCATTCTTCTCATTTTTATTATTATCTATTTTTATTCCCAATGTTTTATAAGTACCAAAAGCACCACCAGCTGCTCCAATTATAAAAAATAAAAGAAAAAAAACTATATATTTTCTCTTACTAGCTACTTTTTTAATAATTGATCTTTCCATTCAAAAATCACTCCAGTATCTTAATTAATTATAAAAAATTATTAAAAATATATCAATAGTATTAACTACTTATTCGTTTAAAAACAAATATTTTACATTAAGTAAAAGAAAAAAAGTTTATAATAAAAAGATTATATACTAGCTATTTCATTACTAAAGAGTGAAGAGACTCTTTTAATGCTTGATATCTATACGTATTATTTAATTCTTCACCTTTTAACTGATTAAATGCCACCATAGTTCCTTGTAAAATAAACACTGAATAAAAATAAGGTTTAGTTAAATCACCTATAATATTTTTTGCTATAGTACCATTACTTTCTCCAAACTTTTGATAAAATGAACCATCTGGTAACATAATTGTCACACAACATCTATTATTTTTTATATCTTTAAGTTCTCTAAGTATTTTTAAAACACATTGATATTCAGGTAATAGAGGATTTAAAGCTAACTCATCATCACCATATCTTGAAGTAAATACTCCTGGTTTATTATCTAACGATTCAACAAACAACCCGGCATCATCGGTCATTATTGGTATATGGATATTATTATCATTACAAAAAGAACGTATTGCCTTCGCTTTAATTAATGAATTTTCTTCTATAGTCGAACCATCTTCTATAATATCTCCTCTATTCCAACCTATATCATCCATACTTAAAACTTGAAGTTCTAAACCAAGCTGATTAATTATATTTTGTAAATCATTCTTTTTTCTATTGCTAGTTGTTCCAAAAATCACTTCCATAAAAAACTCCTCCAAATTCTATTGCTTTTTTACTAACGGACTATATTCATTTAAATCATTCCATATTAGTTCCTTTTGACTATCAAGCCTTTCCAAGCAGTTTAAGGGCAAGTACTCATTAATCGTCTTATCATACATTCTTAAATAAGAAATACCTATTGGACTAACTTTATTAAATAAATAAAACTCATTTTCGTTTTTAATTTCCCATTTTCTATATCTTAAATTAAATCTCAAGACTTCTAAATCATATACACTTACATCTTTATATAATAAATCTATCCATTCAAAAACACTAAAAAAATTATCAGTAAAATATATGCCTTTAATACTATCTCCAACAGACCTACTTCTCTCTCCACATAAAGGTTTTAATCCATACTGACATATAGATTTCATAGCATTAACATTTGTTACATGATAAGCATAATGATCTTCTCTCAAAATAAAACTATCTAATATAACCATCCAAATTCCCCCTAAAATAAATATGAATATTACCTCCAAATAAGAAATTTATTGTTCTTTTTTCTTTTTTAAAGTTAAAACATGCCAATTATTTTGATCATGACCACCTTCAGTATGATATTCTTCTATATCAAACAAATTCCTTCTAAGTATATCAATATCAGATTTACTATAATAAGCATAGAATCTTTTCTCTTTAGTTTGTTTATCTTTTAAAATCTTATAATTATATTTTGTGCCATTTGGCAACATTTCCGCCTCAGGATGAACTTCTGAATTTTGAAAATTAATAATAAATAGACCGTCATCATTTAATCCATTATATACCACATCAAATAGTTTTTTCATATCATCCATATCCAAATGAGGATTTCTCCAAGATATAATAAGATCTGCTTTATAATCAAACACCTCATTAAAATCATCATCTAAAAAGTCATATTTCTTAATATTTTTAATCCCTCTTGCTTTTTCTTCGTCCAAAAAGATACCTACTATATCAGTTGCTATAACATCATAATCAGAATCTTGAAGTTTAAGTGCTAACTCTCCACAGCCACTTCCGAATTCAATAATTTTTCTTTTTTTATCATATAATAATTGCTCTTGCACATAATTAAACAATCTTTCCCATTTTTCTGTTTCTGGATCAACTTTACTATTCTCTATATATTCATATGCTCCACCAGAATTATACATATTAATAGTCTTTCTATTATATTCACTCATATCAATTACCTCTTATTATTTTATTTATGTATTCTCTTTGTGTTTTTATAAATATTTCTTTATTTTTTAATAAGTCCCTAATATCTACTAAAAACTGTTCATAAACAGAATCTTTAAAATAAAACTTAGCATATCCATCTATACCAAATTTTTTATTTAAAGCTTCATAGGCCCTTTCAAATAATTCTTCATCAGACGCCACAGGATCTTTCTTTTTTCCATATAAATACGATCTTTTTAAACATTGTTCAACAGAAGAATTGCGAGATGCAGAAGATAATATCTTTCCATAAATATTCCTTGGCTCATCTTTATTATTAGCTCTTTGATCTTCAATAGCTTCCTTCATAGTTATTCTTTCTTCTTCTGAAAAAAAATCTTTAATAAATTTATCTTCATACATGATTTCTGCACTTGTTAATTCATGACCAACTTCAACACTATTCTTTCTTATATCATGATAACTAATAACAGTAAATAATATATTATCATCAACTTCTAATTTGTTTTCCTTAATAATATGTTTACTTCTTTCTAAAACATATTTAACTCTATCTCTTCCATCACCAATATAATTATCATCATAAAAAGGCATTATTTCCTTTTCAATATAATTTTTCAATTTTTATTAACACTCATAAATAAACTCCTCTTTTTTATAACCCATCTTATATTTTTTTAGATTATTTTAATGAATTAAGTTTAATATTATTACCATTCTTACAAATGCATTTTACAAGACCATCTTTAATTAAATATGTTTCTCCATAAAAGGTAATTTCTCCTGTATTATCAATAAACACATGACTACCATCACATTGACCATATATAGTACGATTTAAAGATTCTTTTAAAATAGCATTTCTCTGATATATTTCATTATCTTCAAACTTTGAAGTATCATAAACAAAATGAGGTTCAATATTAATATTAACAAGCCCCAATCCCTCAAAAAAAATAGGCTCAGAGTTTTCTTGTTCTTCAGGACTATTAAAAACATTCGAAGCCATATTGAGTGCTCCGGCGCTTTGTCCAATAACTAGGCCATCATAATTACTCAATAATTCTCTTAGATTTATAGCCTCAAAAAATTCATGTTGCTTATAAGTATCTCCCCCACATAAAAAAACCAAACTAGCACCATCTATTTATTTATTAGCATTTTTCATACTTTCTCTATCAAGAATCAAATATTCATCAAAAGATATACCAACCATTTTCATACTATCAAAGGTTATATTAGCATAGCCTATTACACTTTCACGTGGTTTATTCATATCTGATGTAACAAATACTATTTTTTTATTATTAATCAAACTATTTTTAATTTGATCTACAATGCCGTTGGCATTATCCATAGGACGAGTAATCTTTTTACCATCAAGTTTTTCATAATTATTAAATTCACTTGCCAATATTCTTATCATATTTAACAACTCCTAAATAGATTATACCACATGTATTAAAAAGACATAGCGACTTTTAAAGTATTATTATTATTCTGTCTACAAAAAAAAGCCCGTGAATACGGACTTTTTGAAACATTGAAATAAGTAAATTTCTATCTCTTACTAAATTGTGGTGCTCTACGAGCTTTTTTAAGACCTGGTTTTTTACGTTCTTTAACTCTTGGATCACGAGTAACAAGTTTTCTAGATTTAAGAACTTTTCTATATGCATCCTCTCTTGATTGATCAGTATTTGCATCAAAAGCAAGTAATGCTCTTGTAATACCTAAACGAATAGCTCCTGTTTGACCAGAGAATCCGCCACCTTTTACATTAACGTCAACATCAAATTTATCAACATTACCAGTAGCTTCTAATGGTTGTTTTAAATCCATTACTAATACTGAAAATGGCATATAATCATTTACATCTTTACCATTTATAGTAATTTTTCCAGAACCTGCTGTTAATCTAACTTGAGCAACAGCTCTTTTTCTTCTACCTGTAGCAGTCCAAACTTCTTTTTTTGCCATAATTTAAAACCTCCTTAGTCTACCTTTAATTCGATTGGCTTTTGAGCAGAATGTTTATGATCAGGACCAGCATAAACAAATAATTTTTTATACATTTGATTTCCTAATCTATTCTTTGGTAACATACCTTTAACTGCTCTTTCAATCATTTCTTCAGGATATTTTTCAATCATAGTTTTTGCATTTCTTTCTCTTAATCCACCAACATAACCACTGTGATTGTAATACATCTTATCATTTAACTTATTACCAGTTAATTTTACTTTTTCTGCATTAACAACAATAACAAAATCTCCACAATCTACATGAGGTGTATAAATTGGTTTATGTTTTCCTTTTAAAACAGTAGCAACTTTAGTAGCTAGTCTACCTAATGTTACACCTTCAGCGTCAATTACATACCACTTACGATCAACGTTTTCTTTTTTCTCCATGAATGTCTTCATAAAAATTTCCTTTCACTTATCTCATCTGCTTCGCTTTCCCAAGGCTAACAAATTCGAACAAATAAAATGTACCGATTAAAATTATATGAAAAATAAATCTATTTGTCAAATAAAATCAGTCTTTTTTTTAATATTTAACTAATTTTAATTAATAAAATACTTTTTCCAAATATAATCCACAAGCAGGAGCTGTAATACTAGGTAAATCCTTTTTAGCATTTAACATAGTTTCTATCTTTGTTATATCTTCTTTC
>Ga0247611_10011769_pt1 | contig 10033 bp, 6 predicted proteins | sample 177DNAGHGhighgp2_FD_192422 | JGI IMG/M metagenome (GOLD analysis project Ga0247611, IMG submission 192422) | Sheep rumen microbial communities from Palmerston North, Manawatu-Wanganui, New Zealand - 1770 DNA GHGhigh gp2 | ecosystem: Host-associated > Mammals > Digestive system > Stomach > Rumen ... | reverse complement strand
TTCTCCTCCACGCCGTAGGTGGCCAGCGAGCACTGATCCTTGAAGGTGCGCGAGGTGATGTCGTCGTCAGCTGCGCCTTCAGGACGGAAGCGGATGTGAACGCCCTTCACATAGGTGTTGGCATTCCACTTGCCCTCCAGCAGAGCCGCCCTCGTGATGCCCTCCTTGGTGCTCTCAACGGTGGGCCAGAAGATACCCAGACCGTCGATCTTCACGGGGTTGCCCTGCGCGATGAGCTCGATCATGCACGATGCCATCTTGATGAGCACGCCCTCGATGATGTCGCGACTGTACACGCACTGGTGCTCAGCCATGTGCTTGGCCAGGCCTCGGAGCGTGATGGTGTCCTTCTCTACCGCCTTCGGGTAATACTTGCCGTAACCCGGATTGTTGGCGTTCAGGTTCTTGCGGAGGTTGATTAGAAACTGCGGATTCTGTACCATAATAAAACCCTTTCTTTTTTTTAATTGTGTTTGTGTTGCGACGAACTGCATCGGGTCGCCGCATCCCGCCTTTTAATGATGCTACAAAGTTACGCATTTTTCTTGAATCCTGCAAGTATATAATCGCCCTTAAACCACTTACAGCAACTTATAACCACTTATCGGCATTTATACCAAAATAATTGCGCTTTTCATGCCAGATTCTCGGATATTTTTTGTATCTTTGCAATGGATAAGAACAACATAAAAAGATAACAAGATCATGGAACAATCACCCAAGACAACCGGTCGCATGGAACTCGCCCAGCGCTATTTCCCCAACATACTCCCCCACTCTGCCTGGAAGAAATTCAAGTCGCTGCTCGAGGAAGAGCCGTCACTCTGCCGCCTCTCCACCCAGCGCCGCCGCACCTACACCCCTGCCGAAGTAAACAAAATTTACCAATACCTCGGAGAACCTTAAACTCCCCCATTTCAGGGCATTTCAGCCGATTCCTACTCAACCGTAATGCGAGCACCCTTCCGCTTACGACTGAGCACCCTTCCGCTTACGATTGATTTGCCCTTTGTCGGCAGGGGACTAAAGGGAGCATTTTGAAGAACGCGAAATGTAAACTATATTCAATGTCATCAAAAGCAATTTGCAACATAAGAGACATTGGTTAAATTGCAAATGTGCAAATTGCAGAATTATTCGAGGGTGACAGGAAAAGGGAGAAGATATCTATATATGATAGTTATATCATTGATTATTAATTATTTATATACCTATAATACTATATTTACAACCCTCTTACTTTTTTCTCTTTGCAAAAAATTGATTGCAATTTGCACATTTGCACATTTTTTGCTCCAAATGTTGGTTATCTCAAAAACTATGTGTATCTTTGCAGCTAATATAATATAAGGTATGAAGACTGAGAAACAGATGGCTACAGCAGCCAAGGAATTCGCCCAACGATGGGCTGGGCGCGGATATGAGAAGGGCGACTCGCAATTGTTCTGGACGGAGTTGCTGACAGAGGTGTTCGGGGTTGAGAATCCCAGTACCTTTATCCGCTATGAAGAGCAGGTGAAGGTGGATAAGACCAACTTCATCGATGGGCATATCCCCTCCACTCGCGTGCTTATCGAACAGAAATCGCTGGGCAAAGACCTGCGCAAAGGTATCCTTCAGAGCGACGGCTCGGTGCTGAATCCTTTTCAGCAAGCCAAGCGCTATGTAGCCAACATGCCGCTGAGCGAACATCCCCGCTGGGTCGTGACTTGCAATTTCTCGCAGTTCCTGATCTACGACATGGAGCAGCCTAATGGCGAACCAGAGGAAATCCTATTGAAAAACCTGGGCAAAGAATACTATCGTCTGCAATTCCTCGTGGATGCCAAGAACGAACATCTATCTAAGGAAATGCAGGTGTCGATGCAGGCTGGCGAAATAGTTGGCAGAATCTACGAGGCGTTGCTAAAGCAATATGATGACAACTCTGCCGAGGCCCTTCGTTGGCTCAATATCCTTTGCGTGCGCATCGTGTTCTGTCTTTATGCAGAGGATGCGGGCATCTTCGCCCACGACCAGTTCCATAATTTCCTGGTTACCTACGAGGCCAAGGATCTTCGCCGGGCTTTGCGCGATTTGTTCGAGGTGCTGAACACGCCAAAAGAAAAGCGTAGTAAGTATCTGCAGCCGGAACTTCAGGCATTCCCTTATACTAATGGCGGCTTGTTTGAAGAGGAAATAGAGATACCACAGTTCACAGAGGAACTGAAGCAGACACTTCTCCAGAATGCCAGTCTCGATTTTGACTGGAGCGAGATATCACCAACGATCTTTGGTGCCGTTTTTGAATCAACGCTGAATCCTGAGACACGCCGTTCAGGTGGCATGCACTATACAAGTATCGAGAACATTCACAAGGTGATCGACCCTCTCTTTCTAAATGACCTTCGCCGTGAACTCGACGAGATACTGGAAGAGAAAGTAGAGAAGCAGCGCAAGATGAAACTCGATGCCTATCAGGACAAACTGGCATCGCTGACTTTTCTCGATCCTGCGTGCGGCTCTGGTAATTTCCTGACTGAGACCTATCTGAGTCTGCGCCGTCTGGAGAACGAGGCCATACGTGAACGTAATCATGGTCAAATGATGATGGGTGAGTTTCTGGACCCCATCAAAGTGAGCATCCAACAGTTCTATGGCATAGAGATTAACGACTTCGCCGTAACGGTAGCCACCACGGCCCTCTGGATCAGCGAGGCCCAAATGCTGGCAGAGACTGAGAGGATCGTGCATCAGGATATCGACTTCCTACCCCTGAAGCCTTACCACAATATCCGTGAGGGCAATGCCCTGAGAATGGATTGGGATGTGATAGACTATCCGTCGAACATTCCTACCATATATGCAAAAAATGCATATGTAATTCCAGATGAGACTGGTGGAATGAAGGCCAGCGAGCCTGTCGTTTCCTTCGATGAAGTTAATCTGATAACGTCAGACTTGCATTTCGGACATAAGCAAGAATCGACCCGCGTACAGGTACATTATAATTATATAATAGGAAATCCGCCGTTTGTGGGGGCAAGGATGATGGCACAAGGCAGTCCTCAAAAGAAAGATGTTGAAGACTTGTTCGGCAAGATTAAAGATGTACAAGATCTTGATTATGTATGCTGCTGGTATAAGAAAGCTGCTCAACTCATGCAACACTCACATACCAAAGCAGGCTTCGTTTCAACAAATAGTATTTGTCAAGGATCTCAGGTCCCCATACTGTGGGGCGTTCTTTTCAATGATTATCATGTGAATATAAATTTCGCCTACCAGACGTTTAAGTGGAGCAGTGAGGCGAGTGAGAAGGCTGCTGTTCATTGTGTCATCATTGGATTTAGTACAGATGAGGTAGATAATAAATATCTATTCACTTCAAGTGGTAAGATGCTGCAAGTAAGAGGCATCAGTCCTTACCTTTTTGAAGGAGATAAGATTTTTGCCGTGAGCCAGAAAACACCTTTATGCGATGTCCCCCAAATGAACTTTGGCAATCAGCCCCGTGATGGTGGCCATTTCGTATTATCGGAAGATGAGAAGAACGAGTTGATACAGTTGGAACCTTCTATAGAAAGGTGGATACGACCATATATGGGTGCCGAGGAATTCATCAAGCAAAAGTCTCGCTATTGTATATGGCTTCGAGATGCACAACCTGCTGACATCAAGCAAAGCAAAATTCTCTATGATCGGGTGCTGGCTGTTCGTGAATTCAGGTTGGCATCTTCTGCAAAGACTACTCAGGGTTATGCAAAAGTGCCGCACATGTTTGCTCAGATAACTCAGCCTGAAGGACAAGATTATCTGCTTGTACCTTCAGTATCTTCTGAGCGTAGAAGATATGTACCAATTGGTTTCATGAAGGCAAATGTTATTTCATCAAATGCTGTTCAAATAATACCTAATGCAACTCTTTATCACTTTGGCATTCTCACATCTAATGTCCACATGGCTTGGATGCGAGTGGTATGTGGAAGATTGAAAAGTGATTATCGTTATAGCAAGGAGCAGGTATATAATACATTCCCTTGGCCCACCCCGACAGAAGCACAGAAAGCAAAGATAGAACAAACCGCACAAGCAATCCTCGATGCTCGTGCAAAATACTCTAATAGTTCTCTGGCTGATCTATATGATGAGGTCACTATGCCCGTAGAACTCCGTCGTGCCCATCAGGAAAACGACCGTGCCGTTATGGCGGCTTATGGCTTCCCCATCAAAACTATGACCGAAAGCCAGTGCGTCGCAGAACTCTTTAAATTGTATCAAGAACTAACTAAAGCATAAAATGGAAGTGATAACAGAAGATTTAATACCTCAATATGTACTTGATAGCTTGACTGATCGAGTCTATATGAAAGCTTCGCAAATCTATAACGAATTTGCACCGAATACTAATTCTGAAGTTATAATGGCGTGTAAGCAGATCAAGCAAAATCCTCAAACAGTAAGTAGCGTCATTGTAGATGCAAAACGAAGATTCAATAAGAATAGAGGATGGGGATTCGAATACTGTCATTTTCTAACTAGCGTTTATATTGTGCTTTACTACCTTTATAAGACGAAAGTTGAGTACCAAACTATAGTTTTCAAACAACTTCTTGCTAATACAGGATCTTTATTTTCTCAAAACCAAATGTTTCTTAGAGAAATCGAAAAGATACTAGAGGAAGACAGGTTATTAGAAGCAGAAAGACTTAAAAATAATTCTACCAAACATATTCTTGTAAATGTAGACTATTCAAAAGTGCCACGAATAGAAGTATACCATGATCGAAAAACGATAGATGATTTCAAGATTGATCAAGAAGGATCAATAGAAAAGATAATGCTTGAACGGATGTATGCGGAAAAAGAAATTTATGATTTGCCTGGCGCTGACAAGTATATACTAGAGATTTTTAATACAGCTCATTATATTACCACAATGATTTTAGCGGATCCTCATCCGATGCTACATTTTAGGTTTTACATCGACATAGCGCAAAAGATAGGTGCAGCCCCTGGAGCCAATCAAAATACCTATGGTCGTTATTTTGCGTCAATGGCATTGGCGATGGTTGTTAACTATCTGAGAGTTTGTGATCAAAAATATTGTGCAGATAATAATCGGCTCATTAAGAACATATGGGATTGGCATAATGACCATTTTGATGATTCGCAGTGGGATGGGAAGGCTCGATTCTTGTTCTTTAATAATATCATGCCATTTGACATGATAGGTATGGCTCGCAAATATATGAGCTACGCTGATTTTCAGCCAATCCCTTCGCTCGCAAATTTCGAGCGTCAGGTACTAGGGTCACCGGCTCCTCTACCAAAACAAGACAATAAAGGACCTCATGAAGATCTGGAAATCATAATAGAAAGGAAAGTAAATGCTGCTATTGAAAGGTATAAGAAAGAGAATACCGAAGAAGATCAATTATCTGACATGGATGTCTTGAAAATGTGGGAAAAAGCATTAGCCGATGCTAAAGCTGAGTTAGAAGGGAAAATACCACATTTTGAATATAACAAGGAGGAAGAAAGCTTGTCTATAAAATATGGAAAAAGCAATAAAGTTTATGGAGGAAATGATTCGGATTTACAAGCCCGTATTGCTGAACTTGAAGAATGCAATAGGCAATTGAAAGATGAAAATGAAGCTCTTCATCAGGATATTGAGGGATATAAAACAAAAGAGAAGGCTTTGAACGCACATCAATCCGCACTATTCTCTGTTGCCATTTGCAAAGAACTAGGATGGAACCAAAATGACCGGCAAAAGCTTTGGCCCTTTATGAATGGTATTTGGGGCTATTCTCAAAAGACAAGCGAAACTGCACTCCGCGCTGCTTTTACTCAGAAAGAGGCCGACGAATTAGCCAAAAAATTAGATGCATGTACCCCAAATATAGCGAAAATAATCAAAGATTTGCCTGATAAGCTTAAAGCACAAAATGATGAGCGATTACAGGCGATTAATCCGAATATTAAAAATGATTAATTTTTAACCATTATCATCGATGATAATGGTTCTCTTTTGAATCCATATCATTGATGATAATGGTAACACCTATTGCTTTATTTTATTGATTTTCATACCTTTGCAGCGAATTCAGAAATGAGTTCGCTATTATTTTGTATTTACAATTAATAAGGTAAAGATATGGAAAAAGAGAATTACATCACCCGCCCGAAGACGAAGCCAAGCTCGTCGACGAAAGGCAAATTGAATGAGTGGGACAATGGCTATAAAGAATTTGTTCCCGCAGGTACGAAGGAGTCAAACCGCCAGATGCTGAAGCAGGTGGGTGACTCGAGTTTTTACAAGAATGAGGGCAAAAAGGAAAGTTCCTATAGTCTTCATCTGAACGTGGATGCGGCATCGGCTGATCCCGTTGGCGAGATGGAAGAATTGTTCCACCTGTTGACAGAGGGTGAGCGAAAGCAGGCTCCTACGCTGCCCGAGGGAAGTCAAGGCCGCATGCTCTACGATAACGGTCAGGGCTTGAAGATATGGCTCGACACGGAGAGGCATAAGGTGAGTATCCTGTCGGAACTCGATTGTGCACCCGACATTGAGCGTCAGCTGTTGCAGGCTCAGTCGCTGATGAACGTCACGCTGGGACGCTATCGTAAAGACATTATAACCACAAATAAGAAATAAGTTATTATGAACGATAATTGGAGATTTGTCTGGCAAGACAACATGTACAGCGGTTCGTGTGAACCCTGCACGGCATCGGTATTCTCAACATTAGTACGCGATGCTACGGTGAACTGGAAAATCAATACCCGCCGCGCCATCCGCAAAGCTGTGCGCGAGGGACTTTCCTTAGATGAATTCACATACAGGAGCGATTTTCAGCTATGGTGTATCAAGATGGCTACCCGACCTCGTGCTGGTGAGAAGTTCGTTATGCTCTCTGATGCCGAAAAGCTGATACAATGGAGCAATACGCTGAAGGATAGCCTGCCCGACTTTATCTTTGCCGTGAGCGAGTTCGGACTGGTGCCACGTACCGACAAGTACGGAAACCCTATCTTGGATGACAACGGCAAGCCTGTGCTCTACCGCCGTCGAAAGCAGGAAAATATCCTGCATCTGAGCGGGCTCTTCATGAGCGACTACGATCACTTGCCATTCCCCCCTCAGGAACTCTATGAGCGCACGCAGAAACCCGGCTATCCCTTTAAGACGCGCCTGGCTCATTTGACCAGTTCGGGCGAAGGCTTGCGTCTGGTAAGCGAATGCATCATAGGTGAAGGCAACATCGCAGACCAGCAATATATCCAAGCATGTGAACTTGACGTGCTCCATGTGAAGGATTCGACTGGCAAGAAATACGTGACAGACAACTCATGCATAAATGCTGATAAGCTGTCGTTCGTGCCCCGTCTGGATGATATTTTATTTATTGACGAAGATAAATTGTTTCATTTTTAAAACTGTTTTTTTATGGAAGATAAAAAAGATTATTTATTAAACGAGTTCGACCGCGAGTTCGGCGACTCGTACCGTGAGAGTAAAAGTAGTGCCACTAACCCCGACCACCAGTTGCCTGGCAACACGGCGGATGAGAGTGACCAGTCATTAACCCCTAAAGCTGTCGAGGACAGTATTACCGAGGACGCCAAGCTGCTTGCCGAGCAGGTGAAGCCGTATGAATCCGATGACCTGAAGGTGTTCGGATGTGCTATTGCCGATCTTGTCAACACGATGTATCCGAATGGCCCAAACGTGCGCCATCGTGCAGCCCTTAAACTGTATTACGATTTACTGGTGCTTTTCGACGGTAATCATGATCTTGCCCGCCAAGCCCTGTTGAAGATTCCATGGGTGCAGGATATCATCACAGAGCGCGGCATGGCAGAAATAGACCGTATCGTGGAGGCAGGGCGCAAACTGCTGCATAAGCGCGAGAGTGAGAACTTCAACGATCCTCAGCCGTCGAAGGAGATACGTCGCGCCATCGAGCAGGTGTGTGGCCGCAAGTACAGTGTTCTGGTGCGTGAGCAGCGTGCCAGGTCGTTAGGACAGGCCATCGCCATGCAGGAGGATATGCTACATACCCTCAACCGCATCGGGTATGAGATTGAGAAGCTGTTCCCCTACTTCCCGCTGCTGAAGCTGCTGTGCCATCGTCTGAAGCGCAAGCACTATATTGCTGCGCTCTTCCTTGGCGGTGCCTATGCGATGACACTCTGCACAAGAATGTACTTCAAATTCTGGGCATCGCCAGGACGTAAATGCCGCATGAACTGCATCTTGATGCTTATCGGCCGTAGTGGCTCTGGCAAGCACTTGGGCGTAGATCTTTATGAAGCGATGATGGCACCCATCAAGGCAGCCGACGCTGCTCAGATAGCGGCCTTGAACCAGTGGAATGAGGAACGCGAACAGAAGTCGGGTGGCGAGAAAAACAAGACACCTCGCCCCAAGGGCATTTTCCGCTGCCTGCCCCCTGAGTCGTCCGCTGCTGCCATCCGCGAAGCCGAGTTCAACGCCAAGGAGATGGTTGAGAACGACGAGATCAGCACCCACGTATTTCTCTTTAACAGCGAACTTGACGACCAGTTGCGTCAGATGAAGAAATCGCACATGGAGCAGATTATGACCCTCTGGCTGCGTGGATTTTCGAACGAGCCGCAAGGCACCTTCCTCAAGACCAGCAGCTCACAGGTCGGTGAGTACAACGTACATTTCAACTGTGTTTACACAGGAACCGACGATGCGATGAGAAAACTCCTGACCGAGGCTTACTACGTAAACGGTCTGCTGTTCCGTATCACAATCGTACCCATGGGTGACACCAACTACGAGATGAAGGAAAAGCATGACTATGACGAAAAAGACTCCCAGCGCGATGCCGAACTGAGTGAGTGGGCCTATAAACTCGATGCCACCATGGGCGAGATTCCCTGCAAGGAAATCAGCGATGCCCTCTACGAGTGGACGGCACGTCGCATGGAAGACGCCAAGGAGGATGATTCGAAGGCGGCCGAGGATATCCTGAAGCGTTGTTGCTGGGTGGGTGCCTATAATGCACTACCATTCATCATCTCCCGTCACTGGGATCAGATGGTGAAGGACGGTGAGCGTTATAAGTGCGGCCCTGACTTCAAGATCGATAAGACCGACGTGAAGCTGGCCCTGCTCATTACCTCTGCCCAGCACGCCTTCCAAGAGCACTATCTGAAAGCTATCGGTGAGAAGTATTATGACGACCTTGCCACAGAGCAGGCCTCCAACGTGCGCCATCAGCAGAAGACGCTCCTTGCCTTTCGTCGCCTCCCTACTGTCTTCGGGAGCGTAGACGTGGATCGTGAGTATGGTTATGGCGGAAACAAAAATTCCATCAACAGTCGCTTGAAGCGTCTGCAGGATGACGGTCTGATTAAGAAGATCCGCTCAGGGGAAGACAAAGGTAAGTATTGTAAACTGGCCTGAGAGTTACCTTAGATTGCAAATGTGCAAATTGCATATCACATTATTAAGAGGTGACAGTTGCCATCCACTTCTCCGAATCGTCGGAAGATAATAAAAGCCCACAGTGTCCGCATGGATGCTGTGGGTTTTATTTGAAAGTCTCTTCTATTTGTTCTTTCTTTACTAATCAACAATCGTTAGAGATTGCCCAGTCTTTTAGTCTTGCGATTTGGACTCCCTTGCAATACGCTGTTCACGCAAGCGCTTGAATTGACCCAAGCACGCTTCGTGCGAAATTGGATGCTGCTGCCAATAGGCCTCGGGAGGAACCTGTTGACAGAACTACAGAACACGTTCTATCATGACTATCGAGTGGTGGTTTGTGCTGGCACAAAGGCCGGTATCGGACAACAGGCATTGCCGCCCGTAGAGAAAGCCATCCTTTCACTTATTTCTTCCAGGCATTTACAACCTCACCGATATACATGGTGTGAATGCCAGCAGGGAAGTTTGCATACATCCGCTTGGGGGCATCGCTCTTGAAGTACTGAGGATCAAAGGGGGCGGCATACATGATCTTGCACTCTATGACCATTGTGGCCTCAGTATAATAAGGTGTACCATTTG
>Ga0247611_10011768_pt1 | contig 10034 bp, 7 predicted proteins | sample 177DNAGHGhighgp2_FD_192422 | JGI IMG/M metagenome (GOLD analysis project Ga0247611, IMG submission 192422) | Sheep rumen microbial communities from Palmerston North, Manawatu-Wanganui, New Zealand - 1770 DNA GHGhigh gp2 | ecosystem: Host-associated > Mammals > Digestive system > Stomach > Rumen ... | reverse complement strand
AACCCCAACGCCGCACGATGCCGTGTTCCATATTTCCAATTCAGGTTATTTTGCGACAACGGCAAAATTGCCCCCGCATACGCCACACGATTATTTTCAATTATAACCGCACCATCGTGCAACGGCGTTTTATTAAAAAATATAGTTAACAATAATTCAGATGTAATTTCACCATCCACACGCACACCTTTGCGTTCAATAACCGATTCATCTAACATCGACGGAAACACAATCAATGCGCCGGTGTGTTTTGACGACATATATTCAACCGCACTAACAATCGCCCCCAACGAAGAAGTATCGTGTTTGTGCAATTTTTCTGTATCCCCAAAAAACAATTTTCGCCATCCGCTGACCGAACCCATCAACGCCAAAAATTTACGCAATTCTGGTTGAAACACAACAATCAGACTGATTGATAAAAACAATGCCACCCAATGGAAAAATCCGCCCAGCAAATTAATCTGCAACGCCATACAAACAAAACTGGACACCCATAATAAAACCAACACGAAAACCCCACGCACCAAATTTTCAGATGCCGTATTGCGAATTAATTTTTTATAAAAATACCAAACACAGGCAACGATAATTACCAACTGAATAAATTCTGATAAATGCGACATTTTAATAACTCCTTGATATTTATTTTTGTATTATTTTATTTGCTAAATCCGCCACCGGATAATTCATCCACGGCGCATCGCCATCTTGTTCCGGCGCACCGCGTTTCAATGCCGTTTCACACGGCGTTGTATCGGCCAACCAATTTTCCAACAGTCCCCCTGCCAACAATCCTGCGACAAAACTGACCCCACCGGTCAATGGTGCCAACAACAATCCCAATCCTGTGGCGGACACAACCTTGCCGGTTAACGCCGCACCATTTATTTGAATATCAGGTTCCGCCAAATTTCCGACAATTTCAACCGTATTAACAACATTTCCGGTCAAAGACAATTTTAATCCACGCACAGGCACCGTGGTCAACGCCAAATCAATCGTTTCATCCCCCAGGTTCAAATCCCCCGCCAAACGCGCATTTATAGAATTCGTTTCAATTGCAACCCCATTACGTGTTTGAATATCGCCATCACGTAATTTCAAATTCACCGCCACACACGAAATTCGCGCCTTGTCGTGTTTTTTATCGGCGGTAAACAAATCTTGGATACTGTGCCGCAGGGAAGTTAATACATCCGCACCGTAAATATTTTCAACCAATTGCGGATACGCATATCCATCACCAACCGAATATGCCTGAACCGGGCCATTAATATTATTCATCCATTGCGACATATTCGCGCCATATGTTTCAAAGTATCCGTATATATCAACCGGCAACCCAACGATAAAATCGTGAATTCTGATTTCATCCATCAATGTCCCAATTGTAAAATTCGAAGCGTGAACACCCGCCTGGACAAAAATATCACCATCAGGTTTTATTGTAAAATCACCCCCAACCAGCATTTTACCACCCGCGATTCCAACCGACGCATCAATACGTCCCACATCATTTTTGTATGTTAATTTTACATTAGTATCCTTTAAATCCATATCACGATAGACTATTAAATGTTTCAACTTAACATCTATATCTAAATCAAATTTTTGTATATCAACACCGTGCAAATTTATATCGTGAAACACATTTAATTCGCGATCCGGTCGCACCCACCCAGAATACATTTCTGGCACCAACTTTAATAAATTCACATTATTCGAAGATATCGTCGCATTAATACGCGGCTTTTTTCCCGCCCAATCATAGACGCCTGAAAAATTTATATCCGTGCCACGCAAACGCAATACAGATTTTCGTAACACCAATGTATCGGCATCGCGCATTCCCCCCGCGATATTCACAGAAATTTTTGGCAACCCCGTCAAATCAATATTTAATAAATCACGCACTGCACGCACATCAACAATATCGCCACGGACGACAAAATCAATTGGTATTTTACTGGCCCCATCCAATGCCACATTTGCAATCAATGCATTTCCACCCGTTGACAACGCCAATTTCACAGGATAAACCTTGCGTTCGGCATTATATTCATCCATTGCAATAATGAACGGATAGACATCATCACGCGGTCTTATCCAACCGTGATATTCGTGTTTTGTTTTGAAATGGAAATAACGCAACTGTAATCCAGATACATCGAATTTATAAATTCCATTATCAAAAGACAAATTTTCAATTTCAATTCGTCCAAATGGCGCATCCGGCAAAGGATATTTTGCGATATTTGTATTATTTTTTGTCGCGTTTTCATCCACAATTTGTGAATTATTTTTTATTGGTTGCAACGACATTTCGCCCGCCGCATTTTCTTCAATTTTAATTACCGTATTATACAATTTTATACGTCTGATTGTGGGACGCGAACGAAACAAAGATATTAAATCCAGCGCAACATCCATCCGTTCGGCCGAAAAGCCATATTTTTCACGTGCCCAATCCGCATTTGCGACACGAATCTGATTTAGTTCAATACGCGGACGCAACGAAAATTTCCAAGACACCGCCCCATCGATTTGCACATTATACCCAGTGGCATTTTGCAACATTGCGACAACATTACCACGCAAACTTTCCAAATCAATACGCGTTAACGCAATAATTATCGCCACCACCAATCCCAAAAAGAACAGGCTTATCACGCGCAACCACAGCATAATTCTTCTACGTCTTGTCATTTGTTATTCCGGTAATTGTAATTCCAAAAATTGCATCACAGATTTCATAAAGTCTGGGACATCGGCACGCAATGTTATTAATTTATTCGTCCGCGGATGATGAAAGGTTATTTTATACGCAAACAAGAATAATTTGTTTGTCGCCAAAATCGTTGCCATACCGGCATCCATACTTTTATTTTCACCATACAAATCATCACCAACAATTGGTGCCCCCAATGTATATGCACTGTGAATTCTTAATTGATGTGTGCGTCCCGTTTTTGGCGAAAATAAAACCCACGAAACCCGGTCTCCAACCTGGGCCAAGACGCGATATTCGGTAATTGCGCGTTGTGGTCTTTGCCCCGCACCACCATCTATGCGCGTAGCGCTGTCGAACACCTGACCACGGGCGATAAAGTTATCAATCACACCTTGGGCCGGGCTGACCACACCATTTAACAACGCCAAATATTCTTTATATGCAGATTTAGATTGAAACGCCTCAGCCAATTTTTGTGCCGCCATCTGATTTTTTGCGACGACTAATAATCCAGATGTATCCCGATCCAAACGATGAACCAACGATATTTTATCATATGGAAACATCGCCGTCGCCATTTTATCAACCGATTTTCTGATACCTGTGCCACCCTGGACCGCCAGTCCCGCAGGCTTGTTAAACACAACAATATCGGCATCATTATAAACGATTGATTTACGTAAAACCTCTAAATCCGACATAGAAAACGCGGCACCTGTTTCGGTTTTTTTATGATTTTCGCGTTTTGCATATGCGGCGATTGTTGGCGGAATGCGCACCGCGTCCCCCGCACGCAAAACCCGATTAGAATCCACCCGCGCAGAATTCACACGAATTTGTCCACCACGACACAATTTAAAAAATTCACGATTCGGCATAGACGGAAACTTGCGCATAAACCATCGCATTAATTTCGTTCCATCTTCGACCAAAGAAACCGTAATTATTTCAGCCATATAAAAATATTATTCCCCATACACAATGGACACAGAATTATCTTTGGCCATACTGACGCAATTGCCATTTGCACCATCGATTGAATCCGTCCAAGCCTTGGTCACTAATGCCTTGCACTCGGAATCTGACAATCCATCAATTGTCACAATAAATTGCCGTGTATTTGACGGATTAACCGAAACGGTATATGTTCCGCCATACGGATTTTTATTCGACATCGCCAATGCGGTAAATATTGTTGAATTATCAATCCGCGTAAAATCATCATATTCGCCCAGCAATTGCCGTACACCTAAAACAATTTGATACACTTCGTCATTAACAGTGCTTTGTTTTTGCATACGCATTGCGTACGAAATCATACTGATTGCGCCGACGGTAATAACACCCATAATCGCCAACACACCCAACATTTCAATCATAGAACGACCTAATTCTTGTCTCATATTTTCACCTCTATTTGCATTTCTTAAATTATATTCTATCATATAAATTATGAATATTCAATTTTCTGATTTAATTGCAAACGCCCCAGACGCCCCGGGAACATACCAAATGTTCGCGTCCGACGGCACATTGCTGTATGTTGGCAAGGCAAAAAATCTGTCGAATCGTTTACACCAATATATTGATATATCAAAACTGGAATTACATAAACAGGTTATGCGAAAATTCGTCACCCGCGTCACGTGGGAAATATCCCGGACCGAGGCCGACGCACTTATTCGTGAACAAGAATTAATAAAAACATTAAAACCAAAATACAACATAATGCTGACTGACGATAAAATGTATCCTATGTTGGCATTAACGGCACACGAATTTCCACGTCTGTTAAAATTTCGCGGAAAGATTTCCCAACGCCGCGATGTATTTGGCCCATATCCATCGGTCACCGCATTAAATGATACAATAAAAATGATACAAAAAGTATGTCGCCTACGCACGTGCACCGACACATTTATGAACAATCGCGCGCGACCTTGCCTGTTGTATCAAATTGGCCGATGCAGTGCACCGTGCTGTCTGCCGCAACCGGAATATCAACAAAATGTCGCGTTGGCGCGCAGAATTCTGACCGGCGATACCGAACCAATTGTAAACGAATTATCGTCCGATATGAAAAAATATTCTGAAAATTTGGATTTTGAACGCGCGGCCGCAACGCGTGATAAAATCATTGCCCTGACCCAGACGGCAATTCGTGGCAAACAAAATAAAATTCAACACGAAAGAAATCTGGATTGGGATAAAAATGTTTCAGACCTGGAAAAATTGACTGGTGTTAAAATCGAACGTGCGGGTGTATTTGATAATTCGCACTTGTTTGGAAAAAATTCAGTTGGCGCGATGATATGTTTTGGTCATAACGGATTTACAAAAACCGATTACCGGCATTTTAAATTACAAAACAAATCAAACGCCGGCAACGATATTGGTATGATGGCGGAATTCATCGAACGCGCGGTGGCGCACGGTCCAAAATTGGATTTAATAATTGTGGACGGTGGTCCCGCCCAATGGAACATTGCGCACAAAACGGCACCAAACATCCCAATTTTTGGCGTCACCAAGGGCGAGGTCCGCAATGGCGATGAACATTTTATTCTGCCCGACGGTTCAATTTACGACAAATTACCCAAGGATTCGCCACTGTTTTTAATGTTGCGTGCCGTCCGGGACGAGGCCCATCGTTTCGTCATCACATATCATCGCGAACGACGCGCAAAACAAATGACGGTATCTGTTTTGGATGAAATTGACGGCATTGGACCGACACGCAAACACGCATTGATAAAACATTTCGGTTCGGTGCGAAACATTATGGATGCAACATTGGAACAATTGGAACGCGTCCCAAATTTAGGAAAATCCGTGGCAAAAAAAATCTATGCACATTTTCACTCGGAACTGATATAATACAATTTATAACAAGGAGAAATAAAATGAAAACATTTGTAAATCTGTTATCAGCATTTCGTATTTGCGTTGCATTTTTAATCATACCAACATTAATGATGCAATGGTATTGGGTGTCCCTGGTTTTATTTATACTGGGCGCGGTCAGTGATTGGCTGGACGGATTTTTGGCACGCAAATTTAATTGTTGCACAAAACTGGGTGGCGTATTGGACCACATTGGCGACAAATTATTAGTCGTGAACACATTTATTATGTTGGCATTGATGATGCGTTTTTGGTTTATCATAATTCCGGTAATTTTAATGATTGCCCGCGAATTGTATATCAGTGGCCTGCGTGAATTCCTGGGCACCCAGAAAATCGAAATGCCGGTTCCAAAAAATCGTTTTTCAATGGGTAAAATTAAAACCACATTGCAAATGGTGACAATCATTGCGTTTTTATCGTTGTTCGCAATCAGTTCGGTTGTGACCCCTGACACAATTTCTGCAAATACGTTGATTGTAATGAACATCTTGTCACAAATGGGGATTATATTCATATGGTTTGCATTGGTTGCATCCCTGTGGTCGGCAACACAATACACATTTACATTTTTGGAAAAAATAAAAAAGATAAAGAAATAATGAAACAAAAAAACTTTGGCGCCCGCCAAAGTTTTTTATTTTTACATTAATTGAACTTTGTACTTTGAACTTTGTACTTTGACTAAAACCAACTTTTCTTGGATGATTTAGAACCACCGGCAAATTCTTCCAATGCTTTCTTTTGTTTTTCGGAAAGTTTGGTCGGCACCGTCATATGTATTTCAATATACATATCCCCAAACGATGATGCACGGCGCGGATTTGGCATACCCTTGCCCCGCACACGCAGGCGCGCCCCAATTTGTGTTCCGGCGGCAACCTTGACCGATAATGTTTTATCATCAATTGTCGGCACCTCTATTTCCCCGCCCAGCGCAAGCGTCACAAACGGAACATCCGCGCGATAAATCAAATCATCACCCACACGTTCAAATTTATCATCTGGCGCAACACGCACATCGATATAAAAATCCCCAGGCGCACCACCATTTTGTCCGGCCTCGCCCTGACCCGCCAGGCGCAACCGCGCACCATCCGCAACACCCGCCGGTATTTTTACATCCAACGTGCGTTGTTTATGCACCGCACCCGTTCCATCGCATTTTGAACATTTTTTAGAAATCTTGCGCCCCAAACCATTACATTCCGGACAAGGCGTCTCGACCGCAAAAAATCCCTGACGCGAATGAACAACACCACTGCCCCCGCATCGCGAACATACCGGCGCAGGTTTTCCATCATCCGTGCCATTACCATTACATTTATCGCATTGAACATTACTGGAAAATTTCACCGTATGCGTTGTGCCAAAATATGCATCCCGCAGCGATATCGTCACATTATCCAACAAATCGCGACCACGGCGATTATCCGCCGCCCCCGCGCCACCAAATCCACCAAATCCGTCGAACCCGAACCCACGCATAGCCTCGCGCAGTATATCGTCCATACCCGCACCACCTGCAAATCCGCCAAAACCGGCACCAAACGGATTACCCGCACCGGCCGACGCACCATTTCCCCCGGCAAAGGCCGCATCGCCAAATCGGTCGTATGCCGCGCGTTTTTGCGGGTCTTTCAATATATCAAATGCATTATTTACTTCCTTGAATTTTTCTTCGGCGGATTTATCCCCCGGATTTTTATCAGGGTGATACTTCATCACCAATTTATGATAAGCCTTTTTAATATCGGCATCCGACGCATCGCGCGCCACGCCCAAAACTTCATACGGATTTTTATTCATAACAATATTCTCTTTATTTGATGCCCAAAATATAGTTCATTTATAAAAAAATTCAACCCCCGGGTGGCCCCAAAAAAACAAACTTGCGAAAAATTTAATAATGTTCTAATAATAAAGATACTATGACAGAAAAAAACACATCTTATGACGCATCAGATATTCAGGTCTTAGAGGGTTTGGAACCCGTTCGCCTGCGTCCCGGTATGTATATCGGCGGCACGGACGAAAAGGCCTGGCACCATTTGCCGGTTGAAATTATGGATAATTCTATTGACGAGGCCGTAGCGGGTTTCGCCAAACGCATCACGGTAAATCTAATTGATGCAAAAACAATCGAAATCACCGACGACGGTCGTGGCATTCCGGTTGACGAACACCCAAAATATCCGGGTAAATCCGCACTGGAAGTTATTTTAACCACACTACATTCGGGCGGCAAATTTAATAATAATGTTTATAAAACATCGGGCGGTCTGCACGGTGTGGGCTCTGCGGTTGTGAACGCATTATCATCCAATATGGATGTGACGATTTCGCGTGACGGATACGAATGGCATCAAACTTTTTCACGCGGCAAAACAACATCACCAATTGAACGAGGTGATGCCACAAAAAATCACGGCACAAAAATCAGATTCACAATCGACGACGAAATTTTTGGCGAAAACGCGGTATTCAAACCGATTAAGATTTATCGTATGGCACGTGCGAAATCGTTCCTGTCGCGCGGGATAAAAATTGATTGGATTTGCAACCCGGAATTGCTGACCGATGATATGAATATTCCGGCCACCACAACATTTTATTATCCAAACGGGGTATCTGATTTCTTGGCGGAAAAAACCGATTCCAAACCGCGCATTTTACCGCGTATGTTTTCCGGTTCGATTGATTTTCCGGACGATTCGGGCCGTATAGAGTGGGCATTGACATTTTTAACCGATGAAAATGGCGCGGCATCTGACGACGGATTTTTTGCATCATATTGTAACACGATTGCAACAATCGACGGTGGCACACACGAAAGTGGTTTTAAATCTGCAATTACCAAGGGTATCAAGGCATACGGTGAAAAAACAAATAACAAGGCGGCATCCACAATCGTCAGCGAAGATGTTTTCGATTCGGTTGCGGCGATTGTATCGGTATTTTATAAAACACCGCAATTCCTGGGCCAGACCAAGGAAAAATTGTCTAACCCGGAAATTGCACGTTATGTTGAAAACGCTTTGCGTGACCCCTGGGAAATGTTTTTGGCATCTGACCCGAAAACATCAAACGCATTATTATCGTTTATAATAAACCTGGCAAACGCGCGTATTAAAACCAAACAGGTCAAAGATATCGCCCGTAAAACCCCGACCAAACGAATTCGTATGCCGGCAAAATTGGCAGATTGCACAAAACACGGGGTCGAAGGCACCGAATTATTTATTGTCGAGGGCGAATCGGCTGGCGGTACCGCAAAACAGGCACGCGACCGCGCGACCCAGGCAATTATGCCCCTGCGAGGCAAGGTGTTAAACGTGTTATCTAATTCGGACGAACGATTCAGTGCTAACCGTGAATTAAATGATTTGATTGATATTATCGGTGCCGGCACGGCCAAGGATTGGAACGACGATAAATTACGTTATGAAAAAATTATTGTTATGACCGATGCCGATGTCGACGGCAGTCATATTGCATCACTGTTGATGGCGTTTTTCTATCAGTATATGCCACAATTGATTTATGGGGGGCATTTGTATTTGTCGTGCCCACCGCTTTATAAATTTACCTGTGGCACCGAATCATTCTATATCGATTCGGACGAAGAATTGGAAAAATTACAGAACGGAAAATATAAAAATAAAAAGGTGGAAATTTCCCGATTCAAAGGTTTGGGCGAAATGATGCCAAATCAATTAAAGGAAACAACAATGTCGCCAAAAACCCGTCGTTTAATTCGAATTGAATTACCACCAAAAACCGACGACGGTGCCGAAGATACGGAAAAAACGCGAACAATTGTGACCGAATTGATGGGCAAAAAACCAGAATTTCGTTTTAAATTCATCACCGAACACGCCCAGTTTGTCAAAGATTTATTTGTGTAAAAAACATTTCGGTGCTTGCACCGTCCCCTTCTTTATGAAAGAAGGAGACTGTGCGTTACACGCACCGAGATAAAAACACACCGCACCAACCAAACAATAAATGCCACAGATGCGCCGGTGTTCGCGAGTGAAGTGTAGTAAACCTACATAAACGAGCGAATACCAAGCAGAAACGCAATCTCAAAAAAACAATATAATGGAACAGATGCGCCGATATTCGCGAGTGAAGTGTAGTAAACCTACATAAACGAGCGAATACCAAGCAGATGTCCATTATATTGTTTTTTTCTATTTACATTCAGAAATTAATTGAGAAATCTGTGCATCTAATACCAAATCAGTCTGTTTCATTTTTTCAATTTGACGCAATGCATACATAACGGTTGCGTGATCACGATTACCAACATAATTCCCTATTTCCGCCAGGGACAAACGTGTCGAATTTTTCAATACAACCATTATGATTTGACGCGCCAATACCAAAGATT
>Ga0247611_10011767_pt1 | contig 10034 bp, 10 predicted proteins | sample 177DNAGHGhighgp2_FD_192422 | JGI IMG/M metagenome (GOLD analysis project Ga0247611, IMG submission 192422) | Sheep rumen microbial communities from Palmerston North, Manawatu-Wanganui, New Zealand - 1770 DNA GHGhigh gp2 | ecosystem: Host-associated > Mammals > Digestive system > Stomach > Rumen... | reverse complement strand
GAAGTGGGCAAAAGAACTTCGTCAAGCAGGAAAAGCTGTAGAAGTATATCCGGAGCCCGCTAAGATGAAGAAACAAATGAGTTATGCGGATGCCAAACAGATCCCATTTGTAGCCATCGTTGGAGGAGATGAAATGGCGCAAAACAAAGTGATGCTGAAAAACATGACAACCGGTGAACAAAAACTCGTAACATTAGAAGAATTATGCACGATACTGTAAAAGAATTTGACCAAGTGACGGCAAAATGCCGCACGATCTTCAATGATAAAATGGCGGATTATGGTCCTTCGTGGCGCATCTTCCGCCTGCATGGTATCACAGATCAACTCTATATCAAAGTTTGCAATATCCGCCAGCGCCAACAAACCGGAGTCAGTCTGGTCGGCGATGATATTGAAGGCAATCTCCGCGCTATCGTGAACTATGGCATTATGGCCATCATCCAAGACCGACAGGGTTTTGCGGACGGCGTGGATATATCTTCTGAAAAGGCGATGGAATGGTACGACGGGGTGCTCAACGAAGCCAAAGAACTCATGGTTCGCAAAAATCACGATTATGGTGAGGCATGGCGCGAGATGAGTAAAGAAGGTATCGTCGATATGATCATGGCAAAGATCATTCGTATCAAGACCATTCTCGAACACGGCGGTACAACCATTGCCTCCGAAGGAGTGGAAGGAAATTATTTCGATATTATCAACTACGCAATTTTTGATCTTATTCACTATGGCAACTTGTAATTGTAACAACAAAAAAGCACTGCATATTACCGGCTCCATCGCCCGTACATTGCTGGCCCTCACATTTCTCTTCTCTGGTTTTGTGAAAGCAGTAGACCCGCTCGGCACGGTTTATAAGATACAAGATTACCTGCACGAAGGTTTCGGCGGTGTCTTTCAATGGGCTATCCCGGTTGCAGGCGTAGCCGCAGTATGCCTCATCACGCTCGAGTGGCTGCTTGGTTTCACGATGTTATTGAACGTACGCACTCAATGGACGAGTTGGATCACCTTGCTCTTCTATTGTATCATGACACCACTCACCCTCTATATCGCTATTGCAAACCCTGTCTCGGATTGCGGGTGCTTTGGCGATGCACTGGTCATAACGAATTGGCAGACCTTCTGGAAAAACATCATCCTCTTGCTTCTGTCTATCTGCCTCGTCATTTGCCGCAAAGCTATTCCTGAACTATTCAGTTGGTGGATGGAGATCATCATTGCTCTGGCTGCGCTCGGATCTGTAGCAGGTATCATGGGTTACAGCTACACCCATCTTCCGCAGATTGACTTCCGTCCTTATAAAGTCGGCAATCATATCCCGACCCTTATGGAGATACCGGATGATGCGGAAGTAGACCAATATGAGATAACGCTCATCTATGCTAAAGACGGAAAGGAACAGACATTTACCTTGGAGAACTACCCGAAGGGTGACCCCAAATGGACGTTTGTAGACCAAAAGTCTGTACTGATCAAGAAAGGCTATGTGCCGCCTATTCACGACTTTGAAATCGAGACATTAGAAGGCGATTACATCACGCAAGATATCTTGGAATCTGAAGAACCCGTCACACTCGTTGTGATGTATGATCTGTCAAAGACAGATACCACCCAATTGGAAAAACTCATGTATATGATTCATGAGTACCCGCGTGTTTATTTCCTCACGGCTTCCGGTGAAGAAGAGATCTTTGCTTTTGCAGAAGAGTTAGGTTGGGATGAAGAAACCACCTACTCCACTTTCTGCTTCACGGACCCCATCACACTTAAGACCATCGTGCGTGCCAACCCGGGCGTCATTGTTGTGCAAAACGGAACGATTATAGATAAGTATAATCTCAAAAACAGATAAAATAACAATTTATTGTTTACTTTTCATTTAACAAAATTCAATTATCAACATGAAAAAAATTTTTTTTGGATTAGCTGCCCTGATGCTGTCAATGACAGTATTGGCTGAGCGCGTTTCGCAGGAAGACGCGGCTTTGGTAGCTAACAACTTCATGAACGTCGGGAACACTGCATCCGGTGTACAGAAAGCTCCTGCTAAGAAGATGGTTCTCAAAAAAGCAGCCACAGCTTCTGAGAATCAATATTATGTGTACGAGAATGCCAATGGCGAAGGATGGGTAATGGTCGCTGCAAATGATGTGGTTTCTCCGATCCTCGCTTATTCGAACACCGGTACATTCCGCACGGACAATCAACCGGTTAACGTTCGCTCTTGGCTGGGTAAGTATGACAAGTTCATCACCAAAATTGAGGCAGATGGTGCTGCTCAAGACGAAGAAGTAGCAGCAGAGTGGTCGGCTCTCAAAAAAGGTGTACGCAAAGCAAAAGGCGACGCCATTGTTGGTCCGCTGATTAAAACCACATGGGATCAGGATGATCCGTACTGGAACCTCTGCCCGGGCTCTGGTAGCACCAAGGCATACACTGGCTGTGTAGCTACTGCTATGGCACAAGTAATGAACTACTGGCAATGGCCGGTGAAAGGAACTGGTAGCCGCACGTATCAACCGATGGACCCGAATAGCAATACTGGTGCTAAATCCAAACGTTATGGTCAGCAATCCGCTAATTTCGGCAACACAACTTACGATTGGACCAATATGAAGGATAGTTACAGTGGCAGTTATACAGATGCTCAAGCTACTGCAGTAGCTACCTTGATGTATCATTGCGGTGTAGCAACGGATATGATGTATGGTAACGATGACGATGGCGGTTCGGGTACCTATACCGTTAACTATGGAGACTGGGATTGGGCAGATGACGAAGGCGAATGTGCGCAAAATGCACTCGCAAACTTCTTTGGCTATAAGAAATCCACATTGACCGGCTACATGCGCGACGGATATATAGATAAAGAAAGCGGATATAAATATTATGACTCATGGACGGACGCAGAATGGACAGCTATGGTTAAGGAAGAGTTGGACAAGAAACACCCAATTATGTACGGCGGTGCTAGCGATGAAGGCGGTCACAGTTTCATCTGCGATGGCTACGATGATTCCAACTATTTCCACTTTAACTGGGGTTGGTCTGGTAGTAACGATGGTTACTACAAACTCTCCAGCCTGAAGCCGGGTAGCGGTGGTGCCGGTGGTGGAGGTTACGACTTCTCGGAGGATCAAGATGTCATTATCGGTATTGTGCCTGATAAGAAGGACATGCCGAAAGTAATAGTCACTTGGTCTGTGGACGGTGAAGAGACGGATGTGGAATTTACACAAGAAGATCCGCTTGTACTGCCGGATAATCCTGCTAACTGCGAGAACGGTAAAGTATTCGTCGGTTGGACAGCTCAAAGCGAGGTATCTGGTGAGAGACCTTCAGACCTCTTCACTAAAGCCGGTAGTAAGTCGGTTATTGAAGCTATCACCTATTATGCTGTATTCGCTAATGAAGAAGGTGGAGGAAGCAAGGATATTACATTGGATGCTACCAAAGATACTTCCTTCCCGAAAGATGGAATTACGCTTACTACTTCCAATGGCGCGTTAGATAATGGCACCGACTATCGTATTTACAAAGGAGCTACTCTAACCATTACTTCATCTGTTGGCGACATGTCATCCATTGCATTTACATTCTCCGGTAGTTATGATGGTGGAGGATGGGAAAGTACATATACTCCGAATGCTGCAACATGGACGTCTCCTGCATGTACCTCTGGAAGTAGCGGAAAACAAGCTCGTATCACCAAAATCGTAGTTACCGTAGGCGGTGCTACTTATTCCGACTACAGCCTCACTTGCAGTGGAGTAACTCCGGAACCGGTTTACTACAATATCCGTTTCTTTAATAACGGAACACAAATTGGCGAGACACAGAACGTTCTTAAGAATCAACAAGCAGATGTTCCCACAGGCATCACGGCTGAGTGCGAGGATTATACATTCGTTGGCTGGTGGACTGCTGAACTCGCAGCGGATAATACGGAAGCTAAGACTTGGGTTACTAACTTCAAGGCTACCAAAGATCAAGACTACTATGCAATCTTCAGCAAGACAGAAGAAGGTCAAGGTGGTGCAACAGAAGAGGAGACAACATACACGTTCACATCGAAAGCATGGGCTGATGCAACCAATTCTTGGACCAGCAACGCGGATGGCAATCAGTATAACAATGACAATCAAGGAGTTCAAGTTACAACAGGTACTACTGGTGCTGGAGCAGAGACCAAGAATAGCCTTGATAACGTAAGTAAGGTTGTCATTAAGTATTGCACCAATGCGACTAAGGGTGTTGGTAGTATTACCGTAACTGTAGGTACAGCGGAATTATCGAAAGATGTTACCAATACCGGTGGTACAGAATTACGAGACCTGGAGTTCGCATTTGACAATAAATCCGGCAAGGTATCGATTGAGGTAGAATGTACAACAAACTCTATCTACGTCAACTCGGTTACAATTACTGCCGGTGGTGGCACATCTTCAACCACTTACTATAGTTCTGTCGTAACTTGCGGTGAGACGGCTATCGACAATAACGTAGTTGCTCCGAAGGCGATCAAAGCACTGGAGAACGGTCAAATCGTTATTATCTTGGGCGATCAGAAATATACTATCTTCGGACAGAAGATTCAATAATTTCTTCCTCTAACAACGAATATCGGAAAAAAGAGCGTCTCGGCGCTCTTTTTTTTGTGGTTTACTTGCATATATCAAAAAATTATTGTACTTTTGCACCGCAAAAGTCAATTAACAAATAAAAAAATATATATCACAATGAGAACAAGAATGGTAGCAGGTAACTGGAAGATGAACAAGAACCTGCAAGAAGGTGTAGCATTGGCTACCGAGTTAAAAGAAGCAGTTAAGGATCCCAAATGTGCTGTGGTAATCGGCACGCCGTTTATTCATTTGGCTACGATTGCTGAGCTCCTCAAGAACTCCCCTATCAAAGTTGCTGCAGAGAACTGTGCTGATCATGAGAAGGGTGCCTATACGGGTGAAGTAAGTGCTGAAATGGTGAAATCTACCGGTGCTGAATATGTTATCCTTGGTCACTCCGAGCGTCGTCAATACTACGCAGAGAGCTATGATATGCTGGCAGAGAAAGTTCGTCTCGCTTTAGCGAACGGTCTGAAAGTTATCTTCTGTATCGGCGAGGTTAAAGAAGAGCGTGAAGCAGGCAAGCAGAACGAAGTTGTAAAAGCTCAACTGGAGGGTTCTGTCTTCGGTCTCACCGCAGAAGAGTGGAAAAACATTACGCTGGCTTACGAACCGGTTTGGGCTATTGGTACAGGTTTGACCGCAACACCGGCTCAGGCGGAGGAGATTCATGCATATATCCGCTCGCTTGTAGCAGAGAAATATGGTAAAGAAGCAGCAGAGGATACCACTATCCTTTACGGCGGAAGCTGCAATGAGAAGAATGCAGCAGAACTCTTCGCTTGCCCCGACATTGATGGTGGTCTGATTGGAGGCGCTGCGCTCGTAGCGGAGAAGTTCCTCGCTATCATCGCTGCCCGCTAACCGGTTTAGAACCGGAGCAACTTAACCATTCGGAACAATGGCATTAATAAAAACCATCAATAGAAACGGCGAGATCCTCACCCCGTGCATCGCGGACAACGTCTTTATGGCAGAAAATGCCACCGTGGTCGGCGATGTGACGGTGGGTGAAGGCTCCAGCCTCTGGTTTAACTCCGTGCTGCGCGGAGATGTCAACACTATCGTCATTGGTAAGCATTGTAATATCCAAGACGGAGCAGTGCTGCACACCCTTTATCAGAAATCGACCATCACGCTCGGCGACTTCGTGTCCGTGGGACACAACGTCACCATTCATGGTGCAGACGTCGATAACTACGCCCTCATAGGCATGGGTGCTACCCTGCTCGACGGAGCACATGTAGGAGAAGGAGCGATTGTTGCTGCCGGTGCGCTGGTGCTCTCCAATACGCAGATCGGACCTCATGAGATATGGGGAGGAGTTCCGGCAAAATTCATTAAGAAAGCCGACCCCGCTCAAACCGAAGAGATCAACAAGAAAATTGCTAACAACTACGCCATGTACGCAAGTTGGTACCGGAGCGGCTCCGGCCCCGAACATTAACACGCCAATACATTATGTACAAACGCATTTTATTAAAACTGTCAGGTGAGAGCCTTGCCGGTGAAAACAAGCAAGGCATAGACACCGAGCGTCTGAACCAATACGCAGAGCAAGTGAAAGCCATCGCCCAAAAAGGCGTACAAATCGGCATTGTCATCGGTGGAGGAAACATCTTCCGTGGTTTATCAGGTGCACAACGCGGTTTTGATCGCGTCAAAGGGGATCAGATGGGCATGTTAGCCACCGTCATCAATGCCCTTGCCCTTCAGTCTGCCTTAGAAGCTATCGGCCAACCTGTTCGTGTACTCACTTCCATCCGCATGGAGCCCATCGGCGACTTCTATAGCCCCGCTAAAGCACAACGTCTCTTAGACAAAGGCAATGTGGTGATTCTCGCTGGAGGTACAGGAGCACCCTACTTCACCACCGACACCGGTTCTTCGCTCCGCGCCTTGGAGATCAAAGCAGATGTCATGCTCAAAGGCACGCGCGTTGATGGTATCTACACCGCCGACCCGGAGAAAGACCCGACTGCTACCAAGTTCACCGAAATCACCTACGACGAGATCATCCGCTGCGGACTCAAAGTGATGGACCTCACCGCCATCGTGATGTGCAAAGACAATGGCCTTCCCATCTATGTCTTTAACATGGATCAACTCGGCAACCTCGCCAAAGTCATTGATGGCGAACAAATAGGAACATTAGTTAAACCCTAAATAATAATCTTATGGAAGACGAACTTGAATTGTATCAAAACGCCGCTGAAGAGCAAATGGAGAACTCAGTTGCTCACTTAGACGATGTGCTGCAACATATCCGTGCAGGAAAAGCCAACCCGCGTATCTTGGATCCAATCAAGATTGACTACTATGGATCGATGTCGCCTTTGGCTAACTGCGCGACCATCACTACGCCGGATGCACGCACTATTGCTATCACGCCGTGGGAGAAGAAACTCATCAATGAGATCGAGCGCGCTATTATTAACTCCAACATCGGACTCGCGCCTTCTAATAATGGCGAGACCATTCGTCTGATTCTGCCGCCACTGACCGAAGAGCGTCGTCGCGACCTCTGCAAACAGTGCAAAGGCGAACTCGAAGAGGCCAAGATGTCTATCCGAAACGCACGCCGCGATGCGATCGAGGAATTTAAGAAACTCGTTAAGAACGGCTTAAGCGAAGACGTTGAGAAAGACGCTGAAGAGGAAATGCAGAAGACTCACGATAAGTATATCGCGAGAGTAGAAGCCCTCTACGCTGCCAAAGAGAAAGAGATTATGACCGTCTAAGACGGAGCAACCTAGCCATTTGGATAAGTGCGCGGTTTAGTCATTAAATCAACAGGAAGCAGTTACATCGTTCGCATGGACGATGGTTCGGATGTGGAATGCCGTATCAAAGGCAATTTTCGCATTCGGGGTATTCGTAGCACCAATCCCGTCGCTGTAGGCGATTTTGTCTCGGTAGACGGAGAATGGATCACAGACGTGGAGGAGAGGAAGAATTATATCATTCGGCGCTCCACGAATCTCAGCAAAGAGAGTCATATCCTTGCTGCCAACATTGACCAGGTAGCCCTTATTGTTACGATCAATCACCCGGTCACCTCCACTACCTTCATCGATCGGTTTCTCGCTACTTGCGAAGCCTATCGCGTGCCTGCCCTGTTAATCTTCAATAAGATTGATATCCTTTCGGAGGAAGAGATTACTCAACTCCACGAACTGCGCGAATTATACGAATCCATCGGCTATAAAACGGTAGAGATTTCTGCTATCCATTGTCAGCCTTCCGATATATTACCCTTGTTAGAAAACAAAACAACACTTCTGAGCGGTAACTCCGGAGTGGGCAAATCTACCCTTCTCAACGCACTCTTTGGGCGCGAAATGACCCGCACAGGTAAAATCTCCGATGCGCATGACAAAGGCATGCACACCACTACCTTCTCGGAAATGTATGCTCTAAACAGTGAAACGATAAACGGCGAAGCCAATAAACCTATAAACCCAACCAAAGGTTGGATTATTGATACCCCGGGTATCAAAGGCTTCGGATCCATCGATTTTGAACGGGAAGAAGTATCCCATTATTTCCGAGATATCTTTGCCGTCAGCCGAAATTGCCGCTTCGGCAATTGCACACACACCAACGAACCCGGATGTGCAGTGCAAGACGCCCTCATCAAAGGAGAGATAGCTATTAGTCGATACGAATCATATCTTTCCTTACTCGGAGACTGCGAGGAAGGGAAATATCGTTAAGAATTCTTTAGGAACCGGTGCTACAATGGTCACCGGTTCTTTTTTTACAGGATGTATAAACGCTATCTGCCGGGCATGCAGACATATACCGCCGTCGGGATTGCTACGCTTAGCGCCGTATTTCAAGTCACCTTTAATAGGACACCCTATTGCCGCTAACTGGCAGCGTATCTGGTGATGTCTACCCGTCTCCAGATTCACCTCCAGCAGCGTATAATGATCCCCTTTCGCCAAGGTCTTATAACTCAACACCGCCTGTTTGGCATCTTTCGTACCGGGATTGGCAATAAAACTCTTATTGAGTTTTTCATTACGGGTAAGCCAATTCTCCAAGCGTGCCTCGGGTTGTTTCGGAAAACCTTGCACGATCGCCCAATAGGTCTTCTTAATTGACAATTGACAGTTGACAGTTGACAATTTCGATTTCTCTTTGAACATCTCATTGAGGCGGGTGAGGGCTTTGGAGGTTCGGGCAAAGAGCACTACTCCGCTCGTCGGTCTATCCAAACGATGCGTCACACCCAAAAACACCTCACCGGGCTTGTTGTATTTATCCTTTATATACGCCTTGACGATTTCGCTCAGCGGCGTGTCACCCGTCTTATCGCCCTGCACAATCTCGTTGCAGGTCTTATTGACAGCAATAATATGGTTATCTTCGTAGAGAATTTCCATCATTTCATCATTTAGCGAAGCGGATCATTCTATCATTTACAGCTCCGCTGCCGTACCGCCTCGTAGATAAACACACCTGCTGCCACGCTCACATTCAGGCTCTCGATAACACCCGTCATCGGCAGACGCACCTGATCCGTACACAGCTTGAGGTTCTCCTCGTAGATACCTTTTTCCTCGCTTCCCATAACGATACAGGTCGGAACGGTCATATCGACTTCGGTATAGTTACGATCGGTATGTTCGGTGGCTGCGACGATGCGAAGACCACTTTCTTGCAAATATTGCAGTGCGTTCTGAAGGTTCTCTACCTTGCAAATCGGCAAACTATGCAGCGCACCCGCGGAGGCTTTGACGGCATCGCCGTTGATAGCCGCACTTCCGCGCGTACCTATAATAAGCGCGTGTACACCTGCGCACACACACGTACGAGCGATAGCTCCGAAATTGCGCACATCGGTCACGCCGTCCAGCATCATTAGCAACGGCGTTTTTCCTTCGTCATACAGGCTCTGAACCAAACTGTCCAACGGCGTGAACTCTATCGGGCTAAGGAATGCGATCACACCTTGATGATTCTTATCGGTGAACTGATTGAGTTTCTCCAACGGCACACGTTGGATCTGCGTGCCGGTGCCTTCCAATTTCAGCAATAACTCTCTACCAATCGCCGAACTCATATCGCGACGAATCAGCACTTTATCAAGCACTTTACCGGCATCGATGGCTTCCATCACCGCGCGGATACCGAAAATCATCTCCTTCTCCGGCGGACGCTTCGTGTCATATTGTTTTTTCTGTATCATAATTTAATAAATTAACCAATTGATAAACTCGATCGGATCGGTTGTAAACGCCATCGGTTCTGCTACTTGATGACCGTACGGATCCAATTGCACATAGAACGGCTGGGCATTCGCGCCATATAACTCCCGTTGAATACGGCTGTTCTTATCCCCTATCCCGTTTTGCTTGTCATCCACGAAAAGTTCAATAAACACGTAATTCTGCA
>Ga0247611_10011766_pt1 | contig 10034 bp, 9 predicted proteins | sample 177DNAGHGhighgp2_FD_192422 | JGI IMG/M metagenome (GOLD analysis project Ga0247611, IMG submission 192422) | Sheep rumen microbial communities from Palmerston North, Manawatu-Wanganui, New Zealand - 1770 DNA GHGhigh gp2 | ecosystem: Host-associated > Mammals > Digestive system > Stomach > Rumen ... | reverse complement strand
ACAGATGTTGATAATTTAGACATAACAAATGCTAAAATGGTATCTGAAGTCTTAAATTCGGAAAAACCGGATATTGTTGTGCATTGTGCAGCATATACGAATGTCGATAAGGCTGAAGAGGATTTAAAAACCGCTGAATTAATTAATCATACTGGTACAGAAAATTTAGCAAAAACTTGTTCCGAAATTGGTGCTGTTTTAGTTTATATTTCAACGGATTATGTGTTTGCAGGAAATGGAACTGAACCATATAAGGCAGAGGATAAGACTGCACCGTTAAATAATTACGGTTTAACTAAATGGCAAGGTGAAGAAGCGGTAAGAAAATACTGCAAAAAATATTTTATAACAAGAACAAGTTGGTTATATGGTATTCATGGTAAGAATTTCGTTGAAACAATGATTTCCTTAGCAGATAAACCAGAGTTAAAAGTCGTTGATGACCAGATCGGATGTCCTACATGGACTGTTGAGTTAGCAAACGGTATTGTTAAATTATTGGATACAAATAATTACGGAACATACCATGTCTGCGGAAGCGGCTATACAAGCTGGTATGGTTTTGCAAAGGAAATTTTTAAATTAGCAGAATTAGAAGTTAATTTAAAACCATGTACAACCGAAGAATTCCCAAGACCTGCAAAAAGACCTGCTTATAGCGTAATGGATAACAACAATATTTGCAGAAATTGGAAATTAGCTTTAAAAGATTATATGAAATTGAGGGTTTAGGATAAGGAGAATTTTTATGAAAGGTATTGTATTAGCAGGTGGCAGCGGTACAAGATTATATCCGAGTACAATAGGTGTTTCAAAGCAGCTTTTACCTATTTATGATAAACCAATGATTTATTATCCGATTTCAGTATTAATGCTGGCGGGTATAACTGAAATTCTGATTATATCTACACCTCAGGATTTACCTAATTTTGAAAAACTTCTTGGTACAGGGGAACAGTTTGGGGTAAAGTTTTCTTATAAAGAACAGCCCAGCCCTGACGGATTGGCTCAGGCTTTTATTTTGGGTGAAGAATTTATTGGTAAGGATTCTGTAGCTCTTGTTTTGGGGGATAACATTTTCTATGGGGCAGGATTCAGCTCAATGTTAAAACAGGCTGTAAAAACTGCAGAAAACAATGGTGAGGCAACTGTTTTTGGTTATAAAGTAAAAGATCCCGAAAGATTTGGTGTTGTTGAATTTGATGATACTATGAAGGCTATATCAATAGAAGAAAAGCCTAAAGAACCAAAATCAAATTTTGCTGTTACGGGTTTGTACTTCTACGATAATAAAGTTGTTGAATATGCAAAAAGTTTGAAACCTTCGGCGCGCGGGGAATTAGAAATTACGGATTTGAACAGAATTTATCTAGAAAATGGCAAGTTGAACGTTGAAATATTCGGACGTGGATTTGCGTGGTTAGATACAGGAACGCATAAGTCTTTATTGCAGGCTAGTCAGTTTGTTCAAACTATTGAAGAAAATCAGGGGATAAAGATTGCTTGTCTTGAAGAAATTGCTTTCCGGCTTGGTTTTAAATCAAAGGCAGATGTGAAAAACTTTGCATCTAAATATAAAAAAAATGAATATTATAATTATGTAAAGAATTTAGTGTAAGATGAAAGATATTTGTGTAGTTACAGATTTTGATGGTACGATTACCGTAAAAGATACCTTGTATAATTTTTTTGAGGATTATGCTGCTGAAGAGTGGACAAAAGTAGAACAATATTGGACTGACGGAAAAATAAGCTCAAAAGAATGTCTTTTGCAGGAATTTGCTCTTGTTCGAAATTTAAGTGAAAAACTTGTGAAATCTTTTCTCGAAAATGTCGAAATTGATAAATATTTCAAAGATTTTTATGATTTTGTAAATTCACAAAATATCGATGTTTATATTGTGAGTGATGGTGTTGATTATTTTATTGAAGCAATTTTAAAAAAGTTTGGTGTAGAAAATATAAAAGTAGTATCTAATCATGGTGAATTTAAAGATAATGTTTTTTATCTTACATTTCCTAATGATAATCCTCATTGTTTAAAGGATTCAGGAACTTGTAAATGTGCTGTAGTAAATCGATTGAAAAACTCTTATAAAAAAGTTATATATATTGGGGATGGGGTTTCTGATTATTGCGTTGCTGATAAGGCAGATATTGTTTTTGCAAAAAAAAGACTGCTTGAATATTGTATAAAAACTTCAATCCCTCATATCCCATATTTGAATTTTAATGATTTACTGAATAGTGACATATTTTCGCAGAAATAAAAATTTAGGCAGTCATATCAGTAAACAGTATTGATTCAAATTACCTTCTTTCAAAGGTAGATGGCTAATTATATTTACGTTTCTTAAAATATGAATAAAAAATACTGAATTGTGGTAAATGTATATTATGAAAAAAATAATTACGTTATTTACACTTATTATTTTTATTATATGTCAAACAGCATCAGTTTCTGCATATGAATTGCCCAGATGGCAGTTTTTCCCTGTTAAAACTTATGTAGCGGAACATCCTAAAAAACCTATTGTAATGAGAGCTTTTAAGGAGTGGGAAAACAGCACAAATATAGCAAAATTTTTCTATGTAGATACTGACAGAAAAATTCCTAAAATTATCGTAACCTTTGAAGACGATAACAGTTTTACTCCGGATTCAGGACATGCAGCTGCTGTAGGGGTAACATATTCTTTTACCCCGAGAGGTTTTTATGCAACCGCAAAAGTAAAAATCTTTTTACATTATCCGGGTACTAATATTCCTTTACCTGATGACCAGATATACGCTATTGCCTTGCACGAAATAGGGCATGCTCTCGGATTAAAACATTCTACTGATTACAATACCATAATGTATTACAGTGTAAACAACTCCAGACACCTGACGAAAAAAGATTTAGACCAATTCTTCAGGATATACAAATAAATAATGGCAAGGATTAACCTTATTTGTTCAAATAATCCTTAAAATGTTTTATATTTACCTTATATCCGCAGCCTTCATGTAATTTTGCAGGATAAAAAACTCTTTTGGCAGGATAATTTCTGCACATTTTTAACCTGTGCTTATAATCGGAACACAAACCTTCCTCCGTTACAAGTTTACAGGCAAAAATTAAATTACCTTCTTCATCTCTGCCTTTAATATAAAACCTTCTATATGCAGGGAACAAAAACTGCATTATCTTAAATTCCTTTTCGGTATAAGTATCAACACTGTACATATAGTTGCAGCATTTCCCGCATTTTTTACACTCACCCGTAACTTCATATACTATTTTTTCAGGAACAAAATAAGATAAAATTTCGTTCTTTATTACATTCAAAAAATCAAGCATATTTGTAATATAACACATTATTCAACAAACTAAAAATCCTTAATATATTTGCCATAATATGAATTTTATAATAGAATATCTCTGTTGATTATAAGGAAAATTAATTATGGCAAGAATCAGAAAAAGAGACTTATTCGATGATAACGGACCGGCTCGAGCAAAAGATATAACAAAAAAGGTAAAAAAAACAAATCGATTTTTTAGTAATATTCGTTCTCTGATAGTATTCACTATTGCCTGCTCTTTAGCCGCAGTGGTCGCTTTTGAGCTATATTTATCATCGTTATCTCCTATAAAAAATCTTGAGGATTTTAAACCTAATATTGTAACTCAATTTTATTCTCACGACGGGGAAGTTATTAAAACCTTTACCGCCTTTACATCTAAGAGAATAAGTATAGATGATGTACCTGAAGATTTAAAAAAAGCTCTTATTGCAACAGAAGATAAAAATTTTTATGTACACCACGGTTACGATTTAACAGGTCTTGCACGTTCTACTATACAAAACCTCCTTGCAGGACACGTAGTTCAAGGTGCGAGTACAATTACTCAGCAGCTTGCCAGAATACTTTTCTTATCCAACGAAAAAACTTTTGACAGAAAGATAAAAGAAATAATTATTGCCTCAAGAATTGAAAAATCAATACCAAAAGATAAAATCCTTGAAATGTACATAAATAATGTTTATCTCGGTTCAGGAGCTTACGGTGTAGAAAGTGCAGCAGAAACATACTTCAACAAAAAATTAAGTAAATGTACATTATCAGAACTTGCTCTAATTGCGGGATTACCACAAGCACCGTCAGTGTATTCTCCGTTTAATAATATAGAATTGGCAACTCAAAGACGTAACCAAGTATTGCAGCGTATGTACAAAATGCGATACATAACAAAAGAACAATATGAAAAAGCAAAAGAAGAAAAAGTAGTTTTAACAAAAGTACCGACCTTCTATACAACAAATAAAGCCCCTTATTTTACAGATTATGCAATGAAAGAGCTGGCAAAAATGGGGTTTGATGAAACCGACATATCTCAGGGCGGCTATAAAATTATAACAACAATCGATTCAAAAACTCAGGAAAAACTTAATGAAGTAATCCTAAAAAATATGAAAAATTACGGGCTTACCCGTCCTAATCAGCAGGCAGCAGTATTTATGTTTTCACCGGTAGACGGCAGAATTATCGCTTATGCCGGAGGAAAAGATTATACAGAATCTCAATATGACAGAGTACAGGCAATCAGGCCTGCAGGTTCAGCTTTTAAACCGATTGTATACGCTGCTGCACTTGAACACGGAATGTCCCCTAACGACTTGATAGAAGACAGACCTATTACGATAGGTTCTTGGTCTCCGAAGAACTCCGGAATGAAGTACAGAGGGAAAATCCCGCTTTATACTGCTCTGACTGTTTCCTCTAATGTCTGTGCTGTCAGATTAATTAAAGAAGTAGGGATACGAGCGGTTATCCAAACTGCAAGGACTTTGGGTATTTCTACTCCGTTAGAATGGGATTATACCATAGCTCTTGGTTCTAACGGAAGTAAACTGTTTGAAATGACAAGAGCATACGGTGCATTTGCCAACGGCGGGTATATTGTTCAACCGTTTGCTATAGAAAGAATTGAAACCTCAAGGGGAAAAGTTGTATATAGAGCACCTAAAGCAAAAGCTTCAAGACAGTTAAGTCTAAAAACAGCAGCTGAAATGACTGCAATGTTGAAATCCGTAGTTCAAAAAGGTACAGGCCGAGCTGCTGATATAGGAGTTCCTTGTGCAGGGAAAACAGGTACAACAGATAATTATAAAGACGCAAGCTTTGTAGGCTACACACCGAATATTGCGACAGGCGTTTGGGTTGGAAATGACGATAATACAACTACACACTCTATACAGGGAGGTTCTGTTCCTGCTAAAATCTGGCACGATATAATGCTTACGGCAGTAGAGCAATTTGGAAAAAATGATTTCAATTATCCTGAAATCGAATTAAAACCGGCATCAGCTATACAAAGCGAAAATAGAGGAACTACAGAAGAACAACCGACATCAACAAGAATTAATGAGTTTCCTGATTTAATACATCAAACGCAAAACAATATTCAGTCACCGTCAGATACAATAAGACCGGTAACAACTGATATTCCAAAGCCTGTTTCGGTTCCAAAAGCTTCTGAAAGCAAACCTGCTGCGACAACGCATAACCCTGTTGCCGCACCAACACCTGTCGCTGCACCTATTCCGGCTGCGGCTCCTATTCCTATGGCAGTACCGGAGAGTGTCCGATGACAACCTCATACATAACTCATATAGGAACAGATGAATCAGGTAAAGGCGACTTTTTTGGACCGCTTGTAATAGCAGGAGTTATGGTTGATGAAAATTCTGCAAAAATTTTTCAGGAGGCAGGGATAAAAGACAGCAAAAAGGTTACCGATAAAAAAATATTGACACTTGCCCCTTTAATTCAAAAGCACTCTCAATATTCTGTTGTAGCCATTTCAAACGGCAGATACAACGAATTGTACAATAAAATAAAGAATTTAAACAAATTACTTGCTTGGGGACACGCAAGAGTAATTGAAAACATTCTGGAAAAACAAACTTGTGAATATGCTCTTTCTGATAAATTCGGTGACGAAAGTCTTATTAAATCTGCATTAATGGATAAGGGTAAAAGCATAAGATTAGAGCAAATGGTAAGAGCTGAAAGTGATGTTGCTGTCGCTGCCGCATCAATTTTAGCAAGAGCCACTTTTGTTAAAAAAATGCAGGAAATGGAAAATACCTACGGTTTAAATTTTCCTAAGGGATGTGCATCTCAAGTTAAGGATGTTGCAAAAGAATTTATTGTAAAATTTGGCAAAGACAGACTTTGCGAAGTCTGTAAAACTCACTTTAAAACTTATAATGAGATATAATTTTGGTAATTATATACGATATTGAACAAATATTATTACTGTGGGCTGGTATCAGAAAGGTAAAATCTCCTGAAAAAAGCTTTACCAATATAACATAAGCAATAAAGTTCTGAATTCTTTCATATTGATTTGGTAACTGTTATAAATACTTGCTCCGATAGTACCGAATCCCATTGCATCAAAGTTTTTTTGATAATCATCAACGTTCTTTTGCCATTCCTTTTCGCTTAATGTTAAATATTTATAATCTTTAGAACTGATTTTTGACTTAACCTTTTTAAAGACCTCATTTAACAAGGAATCAACAGCATTATAATTTTTCTCAGTACATTTATTGATTCCCGTGGTTGTAATTTCATCACATTTTGCATAACGTTTTTGTATTTTATTATATTTCTTTAAATATTTTTTGTTTTTAACTTGGTTTTGCACTTCAGCAAACAATCTATTCAATTCTGTTCTGTCAATATTTAATTCTTTTACGTCTTCATCCTTTAAAAGTACATCATTTCTTGTTATGATTTCAAAATATTTTTCCTGGTATTTATCAATAATATACAACTTATCAGCAGAAGTTTTATGCTTTTTATTTGCAATTTCTGCCGGAACCTGAATAGACAAATTTTGTGAAGGTTCATAAGCATTAGCCGTTGTTATAGAAAACATCCCTGCAAAAAGCAGAAAAAGCATAAAATAACTAATCCTTTTTGCTGTATTAAGTACAATTCCTTTTTTAATTTTTTCTTTTAACATAACTTTCACTCCTATAAATCCTGATTTAACACTATTATTTATAGCTACATTATAAATAAAAAATTTTTGAATTGTAAAAATATAGTCAAATTTTAATATTTATTATAAAATCAAACAAAAATGGGGTGAAAATATTATGTTAAAAAGATTCTTTATTTTTTTATTTGTTTTTGTATTAATGAGTTTCTCTTATTCAACAGTATTGGCAGCAAATAATGATGTTTTAGAAATATCAAATGACTATTTTTCTTTTACTATGCCTGAAGAAACAAGGGGAACATATGTCGTACAAAAAAGAGATAATGGAATATTTATTATTGAAAAATTTTCTGAAAAATCCGGCGAAGGCGGTTTTGCTTTCGGTCTGCAGATATTCAAAGATCCAAAAGACTATGCTCACGAAGCCGACATAGATAAGTTCATAAAAATAGGTGAATTAACCGATACTAAAGGAACAATCTACGATATGGTGCTAATCAAGCCTATTGAAATTATATGCGGAGATGGTGAACCAATAGAATCAAACTTTAACCGACTTTATGATTTTGGAGATAATGTCGACATAAAAGCAATTAACGGCAATAAATATATCAAAAATAAAGGAATGAAAGGTGAAGATTTATATAGGGATGTTCTGAACAAACATATTCAAGCAATAAATGAAAAATGGCGATACAGTCAATACAAAAATGCAGGTATAAGTACTTTGTATCTTGCTGCCGGAAAAAACAGAAAAAAACAAATGAAAAAAATCGGTTATGCATATTATGATATAAATTCCGATGGAATTGATGAACTTTTTATAGGCAAAATATCTAAAGGCAAATCTAATGAGCCAATTTATGATATCTATACTATTGTTGACAGAAAGCCCGAACATGCAGTAAGCAGCAGTTCTACCGATAAATATTTTGTTTGCAATGATAATTTCCTTTGCAGAGAAAATTTTGTATCCGATAATGAAAATATATTCAGTGTAAATTATTTTATTGGAAATTCAGCCAAACTTAAACGACAGATTGAATTTATGTACAATTCAAATTTAAATAGAAAAAATCCTTGGTTCAGAACATTTGAAATAACAAATTATCAAAATATATCAAAAGAAACCTATGACCAAGGGAAAACCAATTTCAACGAATATAAAAAATTTGATTACATCCCGCTAAGTGAATTTAAATAATCGAAATAAGGACTAGTTATGAATATAAACGAAAATTACAAAAACTTAAACGAAAGTTATCTTTTTTCAACTATTGCCAAAAAAGTCAGCGAATTTTCTTCAAAAAATACTGACACGGAAATTATAAAACTAGGCATTGGTGATGTCACACTACCTTTATGCCCTGCTGTCATTGAGGCTTTGCATAACGCAGTCGAAGAAATGAGCAGAAAAGAAACTTTTAAAGGTTACGGACCTGAGCAGGGATATGATTTTTTAAAAACTTCTATCCTAAATTATTACAAAATTTTTGACATATCACTTGACCTAAATGAAATATTCATATCAGACGGAGCAAAAAGTGATTTAGGAAACATCTTGGATTTATTTGATAAAAATAATACATGTTTAGTTCCTGATCCTGTTTATCCTGTTTATGTTGATACAAATATTATGGCAGGAAGAAAAATTATTTTTATTGATGCAAATGAAGAAAACAACTTTCTTCCACTGCCTGATTATTCGGTTAAAGCTGATTTAATCTACATTTGTTCTCCTAATAATCCTACAGGTGCGGTTTATAACAGAGAACAACTTAAAAAATGGATAGATTATGCAATTAGTAATAATGCCATAATTCTTTTTGATTCTGCTTATGAGAGTTTTATTTCAGAACCGGAATTGCCGAGAAGTATTTACGAAATAGAAGGGGCAAAGAATTGTGCAATAGAATTTTGTTCTTTCTCTAAAACCGCAGGCTTTACAGGTACAAGATGCGGTTATACAATCGTTCCGCTCAGTCTGAATATTAACGGTTCAAGTATTAATAAAATGTGGCTCCGCAGACAAACAACCAAATTTAACGGTGTTCCTTATATTGTTCAAAAAGCTGCAGCTGCTGTATTTACACCTGAAGGGCAAAAACAAATTAAAGAGAATTTAAACTACTATAAGCAAAATGCAAAAGTTATAAGTGAAACTTTGGGTAAACTGAATATCAAATATACAGGCGGCAAAAATTCACCTTATATTTGGTTAAAATGTCCTAATAATATGAATTCATGGGACTTTTTTGATTTACTTTTAACGAAAGCAGGTGTTGTAGGTACTCCGGGTTCAGGTTTTGGTAAAAATGGCGAAGGCTGGTTCAGATTAACTTCCTTTAATACTTACGAAAAAACAACAGAAGCCATGGATAGATTTTATAATCTGTTTAAATAGATACTTCACCCACAAAAGAATAATCAGCCCTTCCTGTCATATAAACATTATGTTTGGTATCGGAAGGCGTACCGTTCCATTCAACTTTTAAACTTCCGCCCGGCAAATTTACTTTTACTGTGTTATCTAAATAACCGTTCAAAATTCCTGCAACTGTTGCTGCACATGCGCCTGTCCCACAGGCAAGAGTTATTCCGCAGCCACGTTCCCAAACATTTATAATAATTTCATCTCTTGATAAGATTTCGGTAAATTCTACATTTGTTTTTTCAGGGAAAAGTTTATCATTTTCAATAACAGAACCATATTTAAGAGCAAGATTTTTGCTGTCATTTTCAACAAATATAATACAATGCGGATTCCCCATACTGACAGCGTTTAATACAAAAGTTTTATCACCGATTGAATAAGGAATATTCAAATTCGTTTTAGCTTTACAAGGTATTTTTTCAGGGATTAAAACAGGTTGTCCCATATTAACCCTAACCTCATTATCAGATATAATTTTAGGAACGATAATTCCGGCTTTTGTTTCAACCGAAAACTCTTTTTTATTTATGATTTTTTTATCATAAATATATCTTGCGAAACATCTCATCCCATTGCCGCACATTTGAGCAACAGAAC
>Ga0247611_10011765_pt1 | contig 10035 bp, 10 predicted proteins | sample 177DNAGHGhighgp2_FD_192422 | JGI IMG/M metagenome (GOLD analysis project Ga0247611, IMG submission 192422) | Sheep rumen microbial communities from Palmerston North, Manawatu-Wanganui, New Zealand - 1770 DNA GHGhigh gp2 | ecosystem: Host-associated > Mammals > Digestive system > Stomach > Rumen... | reverse complement strand
CTATCGTACAACATATTTCATTTCGCAAGGATACACTCGTTATGAAAAATCAGTGGGGCGATGTTAGTTGTTTAGTACCTGTTAAATGAGCTTATAATAAATCCTGAAAATAGCATATTCTTAAATAATATGCTATTTTTCAGGTATTTACATCGCTTTAAATCTACAATTTTAGTTATTTACACTTATGCCACTCCTATTTTTTTGTGTTATGGAGCTCATTATTTTGTTTTCGCAAGCATGAAAATACAATATGAAAGAATGTATTGTTTATTTCATGAACTATCATGGATGATATTTACGACTTGCTGGTTATCATGTTTGGCAGCTCAAGTGTGTGTTGACTTAATTATTGACCATAGTTTTGTGGAAGTATGGAAAAATGCAGAAGCAAATCCCCAAATGTAACATAGAGAATAGTAAAAGGTACGTTTCACAAAGTTTATCTCATTGCTTTTTGGTAATTTTGCAGCCGAACTAAAATACCTAAACCAATGAAACAAATTATTTTTGCGAGTAAATGTATGCTTACGCTGGCTTTAACCTTGGCCAGTGTACATGTAGCCCCGGCATTTGGTCAAACGATAAATGTACCAGCAGATGCTGTTGTCGCTTCAACTGCAGAGCCGGGTAATCAATTTCCTAAAGTAGACTCACAGCGCCGTGCTTATTTTACTCTTTCTGCTCCGGAAGCGAAAGATGTAAAAGTAGATATTTGTGGCAAAAAATATGATATGAAGCGAGATGAGAAAGGCGTGTGGAGCGCTGTTACTGATCCGCTCGTAGTGGGCTTTCATTATTATTTTATGATTGTTGATGGCGTGCGTATGTCTGACCCTGCCAGTGATACGTTCTTTGGCTGTCATGTGCAAGCAAGTGGTATCGAGATACCGGAAGGAAAAGAGGGCGATTACTATCGACTGCAGCAGGGCGTGGCTAAAGGACAGGTTCGTTCTATGCAATATTTTGCGAAGAGTACAGGGCAGTGGCGCAGAGCAATGGTCTATACTCCGGCAGAATATGAACAGGGTAATAAGCGCTATCCTGTACTTTACCTGCAGCATGGTATGGGTGAAGATGAAACAGGATGGAGCAAACAGGGTATGATGATGAATATTCTGGATAATGCGATTGCCAAGGGTGATGCCGTTCCTATGATCGTGGTCATGGAGAGTGGTGATGTGAAAGCTCCTTTCAATTTTGCTTCAGGGGCAAGTAATAAAGCTGGTAATAGTCAGTATGGTGCCAGTTTTTATAAGGTTTTGCTCAATGACCTGATTCCTACTGTGGAGATGACTTTCCGTACGTATACTGATCGAGATCATCGTGCGATGGCTGGTCTCTCTTGGGGTGGTCATCAGACTTTTGATATGGTATTTACAAATCTTGATAAGTTCTCGTATGCGGGTGCTTTCAGTGGAGCAATCTTTGGACTCGATATTCATGCTACTTACGATGGTATATTCTCTCGTCCTAAGGAGGTGAACAGTAAGTTACATTATTTATTTATGGGGTATGGTTCTGAAGAACACTGGATTGGTACCCAAGGGTTGGCTAAACAGCTACAGCAAGCAGGCATCAAGCTGTATACCTACGTTTCACAAGGTACAGACCATGAGTGGCTTACGTGGCGTCGATGCCTGAATCAGTTTATTCCTCATCTTTTCAAGTAAATCGTAATCTCTAATTAAAATGAAAAATATTCTCTTAGGTTTAGCTTTGACAGCATCAACTTTTGCTCAAGCTCAAAATCCTGTTATCCAAACCCGTTATACGGCTGATCCTGCTCCGTTGGCGACAAAAGATAGACTTTATCTCTATGCTGATGTGGATGAACCGCATGCAGATTTCTTCTGGATGTATCAGTGGCGTGTGTATTCGACAACAGACATGGTGAATTGGACTGATCATGGTGAAGTTATCGGACTGAATACATTTTCATGGGCTGATGACCGTGCCTGGGCCACACAGTGTTGTGAACGTAACGGTAAGTATTACTGGTATGTATGTGCCCATAGCAAACTCTCTGGTGGTATGGCTATCGGTGTAGCTGTAGCCGACAGTCCGACGGGGCCTTTTAGGGATGCACTCGGACATCCACTATACGATGATGGTAAGTGGGATAATATCGACCCTACCGTACTTGTAGATGGTAAGAAAGCCTATCTGGTATGGGGTAATCCAGAGATTCACCAGGCAGAACTTAACGATAATATGGTTAGTTTTGTAAGCGATGTCACCCTCGTGCATCAAGATGAGAAGAGTTTTGGAGCACCTTCTCCGTTGTTCCGTGATTCTGCTAAAGTAGCTAATCATGCATATAAGGATATCTATACCGAAGGTCCATGGCTTTCTAAGCATGGTAAAAACTATTATATGCTTTATGCTGCAGGTGGTGTACCAGAACATATCGCTTATTCGATGAGTAAGAAACCTATGGGACCGTGGACTTACAAAGGTACGATTATGCCGCAACTGAACAGTACGCAGTCGTTTACTAATCATTGCGGTATTGTCGATTTCAAAGGACATAGCTATTTCTTCTATCATACTGGAAATCTTCCTGGTGGCGGTGGATTCGACCGCAGTACAGCCATCGAGGAGTTTACCTGGAATGCTGATGGTACTATTCCAACGATTATGCCTACTAAAGAGGGTGTAGCTCCTGTAGGTACACTTAATCCTTTCGAACGTGTAGAAGCTGAAACCATCGGTTATTGCGATGGACTTACGACCGATCAGAATGACAAAGATGGTGTGTATGTGAGCGAGGTTAAGAATGGTAGTTGGTTAAAGGTACGCGAGGTCGATATGAATAGTGGTGCCAAGAATATTACCGTTCGTGTGGCCAGTGCTACACAGGGTGGCTACATAGATATCTTTGCTGATAGTATCAGTAAAACTCCTCTCGCAACCATCGAGGTGCCATCTACTAAGGGATGGGAAAACTGGATAACCCTTTCTGCTCATCTCAAAGACAGCCCTGTCGGTGTGCATGATATCTATTTTGCTTTCCGTGGGCAGAAGGGACGCAAACTCATGAACTTTGACTGGTGGAAGATGGATTAAAAGTCTGCAATCCAATAGTATAAGATAAAACCTGTGCAGAAGTAAATTGACAACTTCTGTACAGGTTTTAGCTTATATTTTATGTCATTTCCGAGATATTTACACGTATTTTTAAAAAAAATAGCAAGAAATCTATATACTATCCCCAAAAAAATGTATATTTGGCAATAGTATATAGAGATGAAAAAGTAGTATATATTTGCTTAAGTAGACATAATTATATCAAGTAATAGCTTATGAAGCACTATTTTTATATTTGCATTTTACTAGTCTTTTTGATTTGTTCCTGTACTGAACATGAAGAACAAAAATACGTTATTGGTGTTTCTCTATCAAGCATGGACAATTGGAAAAATCAATTGAGTTTGGAGATGAAGGAGTTTAAGTATTTCGATCCAAATATTGATGTAAATATTGTTTCTGACGAGGACTATTCGCAAAAGCAGTCTGATCAGATTAATATGCTTATCGATGAAGGTATAGATGTGCTGGTGGTAGCACCTAATTATAAAGACTCTCTTGTCGAAGCTATCAATCGTGCGTATGAAAATCACATTCCTGTTATTTTTTACGGTCATAAGGTGGATTCCTGTCATTATACGGCCTATATCGGTGCTGATAATTATAATATCGGCTATTCTATCGGGCAATATATGTGTGCCCAACTTCGTGGCAGGGGTAATGTCGTAGAATTAAAAGGCTTAAAAGATTATATGCCTACCATAGAGCGCCATCAGGGTTTTATGGATGCTATCGCTAAATGCCCTGGTATACGTATTATTGCATCAGAATATGCCGACTATAAAGCAGAACCGGCTACTAAGGTGATGGATAGTATTCTTAATAAGCGTACGGATATCGATTATGTCTTCGGACATAATGATATTATGGCGAATGCTGCATACAAATGCGTAAAGAAACATGGCATTAAGCGTACTATTCTTTATTCTGGCGTAGATGCGCTTAACATACCTGGTGGTGGACTGGAACTGGTGCGTGATGGTAAAATCAGTGCTACTTGTGCTTATCCGACGCGCGGTGATAAGGTCATAGAATTGGCTCTGAAAATATTGCATGGTGAAAAATATGCCAAAGTTAATAAACTGAAAACGACTGTGATAACACCTACTAATGTGGGTATTATGATACAGTTTGCTCAGGAGTTAGAGCGTCAGGAAAATAATTTGGAATTGCTTTACCATCAGATAGATGAATACATAAAGGAATACAAGCAACACCGCATGATTAATATTATCGTTTTTGTTTTTGTTCTATTTATTATTATACGTACAATCATTCTTTATATAGCTAATCGGAAAAAGGGAAAAAAGATTAAAGAGTTGCAAGACCGTATTATACGATTAACGAGAAGATAAACCGTACCAGAATAGTTCTGCAAGAGATAATTCTCGCCAAGAACGTCAAGACGCAAAGGCTTTTGTATCTTGGTGTCTTGGCGAGAAAATTTTTTATTTTTAGGAATACAAGCCGAAAGAGATCAACTTTAACATAAAAATCCTTTGCGACATAGTGCTCTTTGCAAGAATAAAATGTACCTTTGCAGCCGTAAAAAGATAAAACATGATTTCAGTAGATAATTTAACGGTTGAATTTGGGGTAAAACCACTGTACAAGAATATTTCTTATGTCGTAAACGAGAAAGATCGTATCGCCCTCGTCGGCAAAAACGGAGCAGGTAAGTCTACTATGCTCAAGATTCTCTGTGGGTTACAGAAACCTACCTCAGGCTCTGTCAATATAGGTACAAATACTACTGTGGGCTATTTGCCTCAGGTAATGAAACTGAGCGATGATACCACAGTTCGTGAGGAAACTCGCAAGGCTTTTGCCGATACTACCAAGTTGAAGGCGAAGATAGACCAGATGCAGGAGGAAATGAATACACGAACCGACTATGAAAGCGATAGCTATACCGAACTGGTTACGCGCTTTACAGATGCTTATGACCAATATATGATGCTCGGTGGTGATGGCTATGAAGCAGAGATGGAACGTACCCTTATCGGTTTGGGATTCGAACGTACTGATTTCGACCGTCCTACCAGTGAGTTTTCTGGTGGATGGCGCATGCGTATAGAGTTAGCTAAGATTTTGCTTCGTAAACCGGATGTGCTTTTGCTCGACGAGCCTACCAATCACCTTGATATCGAATCTATCCAGTGGTTGGAACAGTATCTGCAATCTTTTGCCAAAGCCGTAGTTCTCGTTTCGCACGACCGTACCTTTATTAATAATGTCACCAATCGTACACTCGAAATTACATGTTCTCATGTAGAAGATTATCGTGTAAAATATGATAAATACTTAGAGCTTCGCAAAGAGCGTCGTGAACAGCAGTTGCGTGCTTATGAGAACCAGCAGAAAGAGATAGCTGATATCAGGGCTTTTGTTGATCGTTTCCGCTATCAGGCTACTAAGGCCGTACAGGTGCAACAGCGTTTGCGCCAGTTGGATAAAATTGTACCTATCGAGGTAGACGAAGTGGATAATAAGGCTATGCACCTCAAATTTCCACCTTGCCTTCGCTCTGGCGATTTTCCTGTTATTTGTGAGAATGTGAGCAAAACTTATCCTAAACGTCTTTATCAGGAGCGTCAGCATCTAGAAAGTAGTGGCGATCATACCGTATTCTCTGGTGTAAATCTGACGATAAGAAGAGGGGAAAAAGTTGCTTTTGTCGGTAAGAATGGTGAAGGTAAGAGTACATTGGTAAAATGTATTATGGGACAGATTCCGTTTGAAGGTAATCTGAAAATCGGTCATAATGTGCAGATTGGTTATTTTGCTCAGAATCAGGCTCAGCTTCTCGATGATGATTTAAGTATCTATGATACAATCGACCGTGTGGCAAAAGGTGAAATCAGACTCAAGATTAATGATCTGCTGGGAGCTTTCATGTTTGGTGGTGAAACTTCAGAGAAAAAAGTAAAAGTATTATCCGGTGGTGAGCGTTCTCGATTAGCGATGATAAGACTCCTCTTAGAACCGGTTAACTTGCTTATTCTCGATGAGCCTACTAATCACCTCGACCTTCAGAGTAAAGATGTGCTTAAAGAGGCAATCAAAGCCTTTGATGGTACTGCGATTATCGTCAGTCACGACCGTGAATTCCTGGATGGACTGGTAAGCAAAGTATATGAGTTTGGCGGTGGTAAGGTTAGAGAGCACCTTGGGGGTATCTATGATTACCTTCGTCATCACAATGCTGAAACGATTAATGATGCACTCCAAAAGTAGGGAGTGCATCATCTGTTTATTACCATTTCAATTCATCCTTCAAGATGACGCCATCGGTAGCATCTTCTGCAGTAAAAGTATTACCTTTATACTGTACGCAGAGCATAATCATTTCTTCAGAACCCGTGTTCTTGATAGCACGCTTTCCCTCAGGAGAAACTCGGATAATGCTTCCTTCAGATACAGGGATGTTTTCACCGTCTACTTGATAGAGACCTTCACCCTTGAGAATGAAGTAAAGTTCCTCATGGTTTTTATGAGTATGAAGAAAACCATTATCGTGTCCAGGAGCAAATGATTGGAATGAAAGTTCGCTGCCTGTTGTTCCCAGTGCCTGACCGATAAATACCTTGCCAGGAATCTGAATATCTCCCAATGGAAGAACATAATCTTTAATCTCGTTGAGATTGCCGACATTTACTGCTGTAAAATTCTTACCTGTTTTTGTAGTCTTTACTGATTTCATTTTCTTTATCTTTTTAATTGTTATATGTGTTAAACTCTAATTTTCGGTTGCAAAGTTATTGTGATTCAATAAATTATACAAGTAGGCACACTTTTGTAAGTCGGTTACTTTAAGGTAACTAATGTCTGAATACAAGGGAAACGCAATCATAGTTTTACATAGTTTAACATATATACTTTCTTGCAGAGCAATTTAATAGTTACTTTTGTGCAGTAATATAACAAAAAGAAAATATAGGAATGAACAGAACCGAAGTTAGAGATGCGTTATTTCCAAATTGTCCTATCCGTAATGTGCTGACTCGCATAGGTGATAAATGGTCATTATTGGTACTTTTCACGATGGAGCGCAATGGCAATCAGCGCTTCAAGGAGTTGCAGCGCAATATCCCTGATATCTCACAAAAGATGCTTACAGCTACTCTTAAAACGCTTGAAGCAGACGGATTGGTATTACGTAAAGCTTATCCGGAAGTTCCACCACGAGTAGAGTACACTTTAACAGATAAAGGTAAGAGTTTATTGCCTCATATCGATAGTCTTATTGGGTGGGCTCTTGACAATATGAATGACATTATGGAAAATAGAAAAAATTACCTCTTAAAATAAAAGGTGTGCCGATAATATGATGAAAAAAGAAAACAAACTTGAATATTATATTTCAGCCCATTTAGCTGTTTTATTAGGTGGTTTTACAGGCTTGTTTGGCAAATTGGTAACCCTTAATGAAGTTGACATCGCGTGGTATCGCATGGCTTTTGCCACCATTTTTCTCATGGTAATTGCAGGAATCCCAAAGATATCAGCCACGAAATTACTCAGATTAGCCGGCGTGGGTTCTTTATTAGGACTGCATTGGATATTATTTTATGCATCCATCAAGATGTCGAATATTTCCATAGGTGTAATCTGTTATTCTCTCGTAGGATTTTGTACGGCCATCATAGAACCATGGGTATATCATAAGAAGATATCGGTTACAGAGCTATTTTATTCGATGCTCACCATGGTTGGTCTATTACTTATCTTCTCTTTCGATTCGCGTTATCGTGCAGGTATTGCAGTGGGAGCCGTCTCAGCGGTTGTAGCTTCGCTTTATGGTGTACTTAATAAGAAGGAGAGTGAGGGAGTGAAGGGTAGAACGTCATTGTTTTATCAGATGAGTGGCGGTGTTACTATTTTATCGGCTATCATACCGCTTTACCTATATTTCTTTCCAAGTACACAATCTGTTGTCGTTATACCAGAAGGAAGTAATTTGTGGTGGTTGTTAAGTTTAGCATTGTTTTGTACAGTAGGAGAGTATTTATTAGTTATCAAGTCTCTTCGCGGCTTATCTGCTTTTACCATGAACTTAAGTTTTAATCTTGAGCCCGTATACAGTATCATCATTGCCTTCCTATTTTTTGGTGAAGGTCGCGAATTAAACTTTTCCTTTTATGTCGGAATAGCATTGATTGTACTGAGTGTGATATTGCAAACGATGCGATCGAAACATAAATAGGGGAGATTGAAATCTCCCCCCCCCTCAACAAAAACCTCCGTTAATATCTTGCATTTCAGACGGTGTCTTACTCATCAGACAAGCCTTCGCTGTCGGCTAATTGACTCCGCCCATGTGTTTACAGTGCTTGAAATGTTAAAAATGCACTTTCTGCAGAAATTTTCTTCGATTTTCTTGACAATTTCATTTTGATACTTTATCTTTGCGATATAATAGTAAAAGATCTTGGAGTATGGAATACCATATGAAATATGCTCATCTTAGATTGATTTTACTGATGTCTTTCGTAATTTTAGACGTTCATATCTCTGCTGCATCCAATATAAGTGGAGATACTGTTATTATTGATGGAAAATATAAATCTCATAACGAAATTAGAACTTTATCCAACTCGGTAAATGTTGAATATAGATGTATACGTAATAATTTACCTCTTGTAGACATTTTCACTCTAAGCTTGGATTTAAAAGGGCATCCTACAAGCATGAGGATGATTTCAAAAGATAAGCCAGGCACATACAAAGTGCGGATAAATTATGAGGAAAGAATAAATTTCATAAGGCTTGTGCTATGGAATATCGCAAATAATTATAACTTAAGTCATCTTCACCAGATATTTATATGCCCTTCTGATTTTGGAGATGCTTTTATTCAAATAAATAGAGAAATTAACAAGAATAAAAAACGAACAAATTATACTATCTCTTCGCAATTTAAGAATAAAAATAATAAAATAATATCAGATATTTCAAGAATTCTAGATGATTACAATCTCAGCATCAAAGAAGTCATAATAGAAGATGAAATATTAAAATATAGTAGAGAAGAGTATCTTAAGTTATTCAATTATTCTGAGGAAATAAACACCTTACCACGCGTGTTTTATGAGCCTATTAGAATTCTTTTGGTAATTCATAATAAAGAATAACGCGCGAGATCCTAAATTGGCTATTACAACATTATTTATGATAGTTTAGAACGATTTGATCATTGGATAATCTCAAAAGCAAAGAATTATAAATTGATTGTAATGTAAACTGCTTTGAAGATATTTCGTTGCGATGTCAGATTATTTTTACTTACAACATCAAATCAACTTCTGAAGTTCCAGCTTGCCTATTTAATCACGACTTCGGAGTGATTTAATCTCCCCTTTTGGGGCAAGGGTCTTTGTGGTACAAATGGCAATTTGTGGTACAAAGACACACCTTGCCGTAGCAAGAAATGGTACATTTGTAGTTGGTATTACCTACTTTTGTCTTGTCAGCCTTGCTTCTTGGATATTGGATAATAGTGTCTTTCGAGCATGGCTTGTATGTCGCTCTGCCTGTAGAGTATCTTTCCTCCTATTTTGCAGTAGGCAATCGTGCCATTGTCCCGATAGTGCTGAAGTGTGCGGGGACTCAGCTGTAAAAGTTTTATTGCTGTCCGCTAAAACTTTTTAAGTCACATAAAAATTAAGGTGCATATAATATATATTTATCGTTTATATATATTGTGACGTATCTACAATTGTTAACAGTGCTCGACCACAATGTTAAAAGAGTGAGATAATCCCAAAATAAAGGCTGAAAAAGTTGCATTTAACTTGAAGAAAGACTATATTTACAATGTGAATCAAAAGATCACAGGCGCTAATCACTATAGGTTAGCAAGTGAGCTCATAGAGCTTCGAAAAGGTTCTAATGGGTGAAGTAAAAAGAATTAGTTTGGCGTTAAGCCATAACTTTCTGAATAAG
>Ga0247611_10011764_pt1 | contig 10035 bp, 4 predicted proteins | sample 177DNAGHGhighgp2_FD_192422 | JGI IMG/M metagenome (GOLD analysis project Ga0247611, IMG submission 192422) | Sheep rumen microbial communities from Palmerston North, Manawatu-Wanganui, New Zealand - 1770 DNA GHGhigh gp2 | ecosystem: Host-associated > Mammals > Digestive system > Stomach > Rumen ... | reverse complement strand
AAAACATAATGAAAATACTTAAAAAAACTATTTACAAAGGATACTAATTATTATATAATAATAAATGCATGGAAAATGTTCCAGTAGCTCAGCTGGATAGAGCAACGGCCTTCTAAGCCGTGGGTCGAAGGTTCGAATCCTTTCTGGAACGCCATGTTTTTTTATTGCCTAAATTTCCTTTCTAAATAGTCCAACTTTTTGTGCTCAGTACATTTTTTAATTAAAATCTGTTTCCCATTTTTGAAAAATGTTGATTTTTGGGAAATAGAATATTTGGAAAAATTTGGAGTTGAACTCCAATTATTTGTACAACAAAAACATCATATTATTTTTAAGATGACTTTGAATATATCGCCAAACTTTCGGTTTGACTATCGCCAAACTTTCGGTTTGACTATCGCCAAACTTTCGGTTTGACTATCGCCAAACTTTCGGTTTTACTTGAAATAATGCCATTGTTATGCTAAAATATGTGTAGGTGATAATACTATGGAAAAAAAGAACTATAAAAAAAGAATTGTAGAAGAATTAATTAAAAAGAAACTTAGAACTACTGGCGCAGTTTTAATAACTGGTCCAAAGTATTGTGGTAAAACTACGACTTGTGAATTTTTGTCTAATTCTAAACATAGTTTTTCTACTAAAAATCAAATTGAATTATATAGTATAAATATCAAAAGAGCCTTGCAGGGAGATGCTCCAATATTAATAGATGAGTGGCAAAATATTCCGGAAATATGGGATGAAGTAAGAGATGAAGTTGATAGAAGAAATAAATTTGGACAATTCCTTTTCACTGGATCTGTACAACCAGCTAATTATGATGAAGTGATTCATTCTGGCGAAGGACGATTTTCTGTTGTCACAATGTTTCCTTTTTCTCTTTATGAATCTGGTGATTCAAATGGATTAGTATCAATAAAAGAATTGTTTGAAAATCCTAAAAAAGATTATTTTGATTTAAATGATAAAATCACATTAGATGATATCGCATATTTAATATGTAGAGGTGGTTGGCCTACATCCCTTATGCTTGATAAAGAAGACTCTCTTGAAGTAAGTGACAATTATTATACAGGATTAATTAATTATAAATCTAAAGACAAGACTAATTATTTTAACAACAAAAAATATGCAGAATTAATAATAAAATCATTTGCGAGAAATATATCAACAGAAGCATCCTATACGACTATCCTAGAAGATATAAAAAAATCAGATAATACAAGCATTGATGATGAAACTTTAACAACATATATAAATAAACTTGAAAAATTGTTTGTTCTTATGGAGTTAGATGCATGGAATCCAAATTTAAGAAGCAAAACAGCTATAAGAACAACTCCAACAAAACACTTCGTAGATACATCAATAGCTACAGCATCATTAGGGATTGTACCTAATGATTTATTAAATGATACAAATACTTTTGGCCTTTTCTTTGAGGATATGGTAATTCGTGATTTAAGAATATATACACAAGGTCTAAAAGCAAATCTATATCATTACAGGGATAAGGATGGACTTGAATGCGATGCGGTTATACATATGAAAAATGGCAACTGGGCAGCAATAGAAGTAAAGTTGGGCGGAGAAAAGCTTATCAATGAAGGCTTAGCATCTTTAAGAAAGATTAAAGATAAAATTGATTACACAAGATTTAAAGAACCTACATTTTTAGCAGTTATAACAGCATGTGGTCCTCTATACAAGAGCGAAGATGGCATATTTGTTATACCAATTAATATGCTTAAGCATTAATGAGCTAAGGGGTGAAACCCTTAGCTTTTCTTTAATCATTTATAAGTAATATATGCATAAAAGAATCTCAATATAAATATGAAAAAATGATTGAAGGAATGAAAGTATATAAAGAAAATGATTTAAAAGATATTCTAATGAGAGTTGGATTTAGTGATATTAATATCACAAAAAACGAGAAAAAAGGATGGTTTGCTATTCTAGCTAAAAAATAATTATATAGGGAAAAATGCTTAAAATAATTGGAGGATTCCTCCAATTTTTTTTATTATTTAATCATTAATAAATATATTAAATTTATGAAAACGATTTATTATTATTTTATATTATTAAAATAATTGACAAAAAAGTTAGAAAGTGTATAATATTTACGAAATTGTTAGCGATGGCTAACATTTGTTAAGTAAACATAACAAATGGCTTAATTAAGGCATTGTTAAGCGAACATAACGGATTGAGGTGATGTTATATGTCTTTGTTAAAACTTCATAATATAGGAAAGATATATAATTCAAACGATATCTTAACAATAGGTATTAGAAATATCAATCTTGAATTCGATTTAAATGAATTTGTTGTAATAGAAGGAGAATCAGGAAGTGGTAAATCTACTCTTTTAAATGTCATCGGAGCAAATGACTCCTATGAAGAAGGAGAAATGTATTTTAATGGTGAAGAAACAAGCCATTATGGAGCGTCTGAATGGGAAAAATATAGAAAAGAAAATATTGCAACAATTTTCCAAGATTTTAACATAATTGAAAATTTAACTGTTTTAGAAAATGTAGAACTAGCCTTACTTAGATTTGATGATTCTAAAAAAAGAAAAGCAATAGCTAAGAACTTAATTTTTAAAGTGGGCTTATTTAAACAAATCAATCAAAAAGCATCTAGACTATCAGGTGGTGAAAAACAACGTTGTGTTATAGCAAGAGCACTTGCTAAAGATTCACCAATAATTCTAGCTGATGAACCTACAGGAAATTTGGATGTTAAATCAAGTAAAGATATATCTAAATTACTTAAAGATGTTTCTAAAGATAAACTTGTAATTGTTGTTACACATAACCCTGAATATTTTAAAGATTATGCTACAAGAAGAGTAAGAATATTTGATGGACATGTATCAGAAAATAAAAAAGTTACAGAAGTTGAAACTGCTGAATTAGAAAAAGAAGTAATTGAAAAAAAGAGAAGTCATAATATAAAAAACACTCTATGGATTGGCTTTTTAAATTATAGATCAAGACCAAAATTCACAATGTTAATGACATGTGCAATGATTATATGTGCACTATCGTTATTTGTTATTCTATCGATATTTAACGATTCACTAATAAGGTCATATAAAGAAAATATTGATACTACAGCTATTAACGGAAAACTAATTGTTTCAAAGTCAAATGGCAGAATTACAAATGATGAATTAGATGAAATTGCATATAATACAGAATCTGGATTTGTATTGCTTGATAGAGAAAAATCAGAATTTGAAATAACTATCACTAAAAAAAGAGGTATGTTATCAAAGCATGATGTTACATGTTTATATTCTCCATACGAATATAATCCTGATCAAGGTAATGCTGTTTTAGTTTTACCAAAATCTTTCAGTAAAGATGCTAAATACATTAAAGATTTTTTCCTAAATGCTAATGTAGGAATAAATAATATTAAAGTTAAAACAAAACTAAATGAAAAAGAAACTAAGTTGTACCTTAGTTCAACTGATTTAATAAATAACGGAAGAAAGATTAAAGCTATTAGCTCAACTATGGAATTAGGGGAAGCCAATTGGAATGTATATACATTTGAAATAAACGAAGAATTAGAAAATGGAACTATTTGTTTAAAGAATTCTAATTTATATGATATTGAAAAATATAATGCCGTATTCTCAATAATGAACGATAAAGTTTTTAAGATTGCTAAATCAGAAAATGGTAACGGTGATTTAATCATTCAATTATCAAAAGAAGATTATGAATCTTATTTCAATTATATAGATGATGAAGCATCACAAGTATGTTTGTATTTCTCTAATGATGAAAAAGCAAAAACGGCGTTAAATAGCCTTTCTGATGAATATATTGGAATGCTTTCAACTGGAACAATTTATTTAGATAATGCTGGAGATATATTTAGTATGAATGTAGTTTATTATATTTTACTAATAGGTATAAGCTTATTATTTGCTGCATTAATTAGTGTAATCTTCGGTAGAATAGTTAAAGTGTTTGTATCGGATTTTGCTGTATATAAAACACTCGGAATATCTCAAAGAATGTCATCAAATTCATTGTATATTCAAATGGTTTTAGTATTCTTACCTACTATTATATTGCTTCCATTTATATCTCTTATAGCTACAATTTGGCCAAGAAGTATTATGAGTTTTATCACAATAGGAAATTATATATTTATTGAAGTAATGATCCTTCTAATAGTTGAAATTGTTGCCTATAGATTTAATAAGAGTATTATTGGTAAATCAATACGTACCTCTTTAGGAAGGGGGTCAAAATAATATGTCTAGAATTAGAGTAGAAAAAATTACTAAAGTATTTAATGCTTATTCTGCAAATAAGAATAAAGTATTAAAAGGCGTATCATTTGAACTTCCTGATAAAGGGTTAGTTGCTATCTACGGTAAAAGTGGTAGCGGTAAAACTACACTATTAAACATAATAGGTGGTTTAGATAGGCAAGATAGTGGAAAAATATATATTGATGGTGAATGTACAAGCCATAAAGTAGATAAAATACGTAATGCTAAAATAGGTTTCATTTTTCAAAACTACTATCTAGAAAAAGGTTATACAATTTCTGAAATTATGCGTAATCAAATGATTATTGCAGGATTTAAAGATGGAGAAGAAATAAAAAGAAGAACTGAACTGGTGCTAAAGCTTGTTGAAATGGATAGATTTAAAAATAAACAAGGTGATGCACTATCAGGTGGTCAAAAGCAAAGAGTCGCAATAGCTAGAGCCTTAATTAAAGGTAGTGATGTGATTCTAGCAGATGAACCAACAGGAAACTTAGATGCTGAAAATACAACAAAAGTTATGGATATACTAAAAGAAATATCTAAAACACAACTTGTTGTAATAGTAACACACGAATTATCTCTAATCGAAAAATATGCAGATAGTCACATAAAACTAGTAGATGGCGAATTAGTAGAAAATACGGAAATAGTCGATACTGTTGAATACCAATTAGGATCTAACGAAATAGTATTAAATGATGATGAAAAGATTATAGATAAAAAAGGTGATTTTTCTATTGAGTATTACGGAGAACCACTAACTGGAACAATTAAGATTATTAATAATGACGGAAATATGTATTTAGAATCTAGCGATAATATTTCAATAATTGATTCTAATAGTGAAAAGAAAATAATATTTAACAAAAATGAAGAAGAACCTAGAGCCTTAAATTATAATTTAGAATCATTAAAAAAGACTGATTCAAAGAAGAATGGTAAATTATTTAATATTAAAAATATCTTTAAAAGCAATAAAAACTCAGAAAAGTTTTATTCTAGCGCAAATATTTTTAAACAAATATTTATATTCATAATGGCATGTGTTATTAGTTTTCTTTCATTCTTTATGTTTGAAATATCTAATAGCAAGATAGAACATAAAAAAATAAGTGAAAATAGCTCGTATGTAAAAATAAACAATGGTACATATGAAATGATAAGAGGCTTAAAAGATGATAACTATACTTATGATAGTATTGATTTCTTTGAACTTGAAATGAGAGAAGGAATATTTTCTTTCAATAATGTTGCATCACTTTCTGGTATTACAGAAAAATACACACCAAAAGCAATTAATAATAGCCAAACATTTGAAAATTTATTTGGTAATATGCCAAATGAAAAAGAAGTTTTAGTTTCTAGAGAACTTGCTGAAAGATTAAAAAATGACTTAAGAGAAAAAGATGTAAAAAATGATAAATCACTTTTACTTATGAAGTTTAATAGTGATTATAAAATCAGCGGAATAGTTGATGATGATGAACCATCAATATATATGAACATGAAAGATTACGTTAATTTCTTAGGAGTATATTCTAAAATATCGTTTAATGATAAGAATTCATTATTCCTAACTGGTGATTACGTATATAACTATTTTTCAGCACAAATTGATATAGTGCCAGAAAAATACAATCTAAATAACAATCAAGTAAAGATAGAAATAAATAGAAACTCTTTATATAAAATGATGAGTGATACATCTGAAGCTGATAAAATTATTGATACAGCAAATAATAAATTAATAAAATTAACTACAGCTATATCAATAAAAAATAGTAAGCCTTTGTATGTTAAAGATTTCTCAATAGTTAGAACTAGTATGAATACAGATATAAGAATATATGTTACAGAAGAAGTATTAAATAATATATTCACATATATTTGTCCTTCAAGTGCAACTGATTCTTATTTCAAAATAAGTACAAATAATAGTGATGATATGAATAGATTGTTAAATTCTATTAGCGGTGGAATTCCAACTGTTAATGTTCAAGAAATATATGATTATCAGAATAATGATAGTGTTTCTAATTATTATGGAATAATGATGATATTTGGTATAAGCTTAGTGCTTTTATATTTAATATATTTCTTTATTGAAAAATCAGGAAGTATTAAAAATAGTAAAGAATACGGAATATATAGAGCAATTGGTGTAAATAGAAGTAATTTAATTTATAAAGAAACGCTTATATCTTTTGTTAATAACATTATCTCATACTTGATTTATGGAGTAATTATATCAGCTTTAATAGTATCAAGATATGCTGTTATGAACGCTTCATTTATGGGATTTATATTGATTAATATAGGAATGTTTATGGCAAGTTCATTGGTAATGATTGGAATATCATTAATACCTTATTTATTTGTCTTATATAAGACACCTGCACAAATTCTTGCAGGATACGACATTTAGTTTTGTTATTATCACTTTTTCCAAGTGTTAATAAAATAGATTTAAGGAGGATGTTTAAAAATGGAAAATGTAAAAAAGGGTTTCCTAAGAAATTTCCTTTTTATCATTGCAGCAATTCTATGCTTTGCTTGTATTACTGCTTGTGGAAGTAAAAAGACTACAAAAACTAACAATACCACAAATAGTAATGATACAGCAACAGCAAGCGTTGTATTTATGGTTGAAGAAAATGACGACTGGAAACAATATGGCGCTTCGCAAGAAGTAGTTGATGGTAAAATCACTATGCCTAACCCACCAACAAAACAATATTATACATTTGTTGATTGGTATGAAACAAAAGATTTTACAGGTTCAGCATTTAAAAATGAAAACATCAAAGAAAGCAAGACTCTATATGCTAGATTCTCTGCTAAGCAAGTTGATGTTGTTATAAATGGTGAAAGCCAAGGAAAACAGAACATTGAAGGAGTTATAAATGGTTCTTATAATCCTGGAGAAGGCTTAGATTTTGATGGTTGGTATACAAACGAAGAATGTACAGTAAAGTTTGATAATACTGATGATGCAAGTGTTTTATATGCAAGAAGTGTAGCTAAAATTACTTTCTATAATGGATATGAAACATGTTATGTAGTTAACGCTAAACCTAATAGTGTTTTAGGTGATCCTGCAACAACTACTATCGAACTTGAAGATGGTACTGAATGTATGGTATTAGATATGATTATGAAGGATTATATGGATCCAAATAACTCATTCTTTGAAGATGAAGAAGGTAATGATTTTGATTTCACAAAACCAGTTACTAAGAGTCAAACTATTTTTGTTGATTGGAATAGTCCAGGTCTTGATTATAGAATTAACCAAGAAAGCGGTAATCTAACACATGATGGTTGGTCACCAAAAAGAGCGGCTAGACAGGTTCAAACAATTGGAGGTACTTCAGGCACATACAATAATGTTAAAGATTTAATCGCATCTTGGCCAGTTGTACGTTTTGCTGATAGAGCTCGTGTAACAATTGATGGTGAAACTAAAGTAATGAAGGTTGATGGATTTATGGATGGTGAAAATCTAAATCAAGCAACATCTGCCAACACAATTTTATTTGGTGACGATATTGAATTCATTGGTAAATTAAATGGTGGTAGTTTAAATAATATTACAAAAATTGAAATGCCAAAAAATTTAAAAATGATTTATAATTCCTTTAATTATTATAATAATGTTAAATTTGAATTACCAAATAATGTAGAAGTAATAATTAATTCCTTCTGGGCTGGAAGAGATTATAACCAAGAATATATAACAGATTCTACTAATATGACAATCATCGGATATAACCTACCAATGCATGGATATGATTATGAAATAAAAATACCTGATTCTATTAAGAATTTATCTCAGGTTCCAACTAACTTTACATTTGGTGAGAATTCTAAATTCTATAAAGATTCTAATAACAGAATTTTTATGAATAATGACAAGGGATTAGTATTAATTGCAGATACTAATGTTGATGAAAATGGTTGGTTAATTGTACCAGAAGGTGTAGTTGGTATTCAGGTTGGTGCGTTCTTTGATAATCCAAAGATTAGATATATTAAATTACCATCTACATGGGAATTCATTAATCCTAATGCAGAACAAAGTGATTATTTATCATATTGGTTTAGAAAAGAAGGAGTAACAGCATTTACAAATTGTGTACTTCATACTCCTGAATCTGATGAAAATCCAGCATTAATCGCAGCACAAGGTACAACTATTTACGACAATTTTAACGGCACAAAGTACGGAACTATGTACGTAAATGGTGTTCAATATCGTATGGAGGCAATTTTTGAAGCTGTAATTATTGATAAAACAGAAATGCCAGCAGGCATTTATAATAAAGTGTTTGGCGGAGATTATACACTTGATTCTAATTTTGGTAAGGTTCAATTTGTAGGTAAGATTGAATCAGGCAATGATGCAAAGATTTATGTTAAGTTAACTCAAACTCAATTATCACAAACTACAACAAAAGTATTAACATTAACAAGTGGTACTGAGCTAACAGAAGAAGTTTTAAAGAGTAAATTAGGATTTGGAGATAATGTTCAAATTACAAGTATTCTTGATAGTGGTAAGGAATTTGAAGCAGGTTCAATTGAAAGTAATAAATATTTAACTATTAATTATGAATTTAAACCATGTGGATATACTGCAGAGCTTGCTGTTGACCATTATGTTATTAAAGGATTTGACGAAGATGGTGCTGCAGAAATTGGTGATGGATATGTTTTAGTATATATTCCTGAAGAAATAAATGGAATAAAGGTTACTGAAATTGCTGAAGGTGCATTTATGAATAAGCAAGCTATAGCTCATGTATTCTTAAGCAAAAATCTTGAAAAGATTGGTGCTAATGCATTCAAAAATTGTATTAATTTATCTAATGTTAAATTTGAATATGGCAATTTAACATACATTGGTGATTCTGCATTTGAAGGAACAAAACTTGCTCATGTTGTATTAAGAACTGATAATCTTGAATATGTTGGGCCATATGCATTTAAAATTAGAACATTAGAAAATATTACAACACTTGAAGAAGATGGAAATAATACATCACTTTCTAGTTTTGAAAATGCAGTAGTTGGTAGATTCTATTCAATTGAATCAGGTAAATTATTAGCTAAATATATGGGTAAATCAGTTGAAAAGCAATATACTGATGCAACACATGATGAAGCAACTGCAGTAGATGTAAATGTATATGATGTACAAGTATATGCAATGGCTCCTAAGGCTGAAATATGGTTTAGCTATGCTGTTGGTAATTCATCTAGAAATAGATATGCAGCAACTGCAGCTCAATATGCAGATTTAGATGAAAGTGATCCAATGTATCCTTATGTAAAAGCTATTATTGATTCAGTTAAGAATGTAACAAGATATGAGATTATGACTGGTTCTATGTATTATTTAAATGTTGATAGAAATGATTCAGCAAAAAAACCACTTGTATTTGGTCTTGTTAAGAAGATTCATACAAATGGATTTACTGATTGTGATAATGAATATTTCTTCACATTAAACGAAAGAACAAAGACAAATACAGATGGTTCTACAGAAACTTATCAAGTAAGTAATTTCTGTTTCCACAGGGGTCAATATACATCTGAAACATTAAATGTTGAAGATTACTGGACAACTGAAGAACAAGTTAAAAATATGGATTCTTCAATATTTGAAGAAGGCTGGTGGTGTGGTATTACATCATCAGATACAGAAAATTATGCTAAGCTAG
>Ga0247611_10011763_pt1 | contig 10036 bp, 4 predicted proteins | sample 177DNAGHGhighgp2_FD_192422 | JGI IMG/M metagenome (GOLD analysis project Ga0247611, IMG submission 192422) | Sheep rumen microbial communities from Palmerston North, Manawatu-Wanganui, New Zealand - 1770 DNA GHGhigh gp2 | ecosystem: Host-associated > Mammals > Digestive system > Stomach > Rumen ... | reverse complement strand
AGTAGAGGTATTTTTGCAAACGTAAACCATAACGAATATGAATGGTTTTATTGGGAATTAGACAAGACAGTAACATGTACCAGAGTGAAAAACGGAGTTCTTTATTTAGGAACTTCTGATGGTATTTATACATTAACAAAAACAAATGGAGAATTAGAAGCATATTGGACGACACCTTTTGATGAGTTTAATTATCCGCAAATGCAAAAAATCACAAACAAAAGAGGTTGTGTTGCTGATATGGAAGGAGACAAAATTAAAATATATGTTAAAACGGACAACAAACCATTTCAAGAGATTAAAGAATATATAAACACAAAAGGTTATGTTGTACCAAGAATAAAAAGGAAAAAGTGGAAAGGCATACAGATTAAGTTCTATTCTGTAGAGCCTTTTTCATTATATTCGTGTACATTAGAGTCATATATAGGCTCTTATGTAAAACGCTAGGAGGTTAAAAGATGGCAATAAATTACGAAGATGAAAGATTTAAAGCGGTAGAAAACGAGAAGAACGACGCTATAAACAATGCAACTAATGAGTATAACAGAATGATTAATGAGTCTCAGGGGTATTATCAGCAACAAATAGACGCACAAAAAGATTGGGCGAACAAACAGAGTGAAATACAACAAGCAAATACAGATTTTGCTATTGAAAAGATAGAACAGCAAAAAGAACAAACAAAAAAAGACTATATGAAAGAGCAAAGAGGAGCTTATACTGATTATCAGAAAGCAATAGACGAATATGGTGCAAATGCAGAACAGAGAGCGTCAGCAGGATTGAATAATAGTGGATATTCAGAGAGTTCTAAGATAAGTGCATATAATACATATCAGAATAGATATGCAAGTGCAAGAGAAAGCTATAACAATGCTCTTTTGAACTATAACAATGCTATAAAAGACGCACAACTTGCTAATAATAGTGCATTAGCAACAATAGCATATCAAGCATTACAAGCACAATTAGAATTAAGTTTACAGGGATTTCAATATAAGAACACATTAGTACTACAAAAAATGAACGAATTGAATAATGTAAATGATAGATACTATAACAGATATCAAAATGTAGTAAGTCAGATTAATACAGAAAACGCATTAGCAGAACAAATAAGACAATACAATGAGTCTTTAGCATTGCAAAAACAAAAGGCACAACAAGATCAAGAGAACTGGGAGAGACAATTTGCATTTGCACAACAACAATACAATGATTCAAAGAAAACAAGTTCAAGCAGTTATCGTAGTTCAGGTGGTTCGAGCGGTGGTTCAGGGGTTACAAATACATCAGGCTCATTGTCAAATGGAGGTAATATAAATACAGTAGCTGCAAAAGCAGGGGTAATAGGAGCAATAAATGCTTCAAGTATTAATGGAACAAATAAAATAAATAAAATGGCAACAAATTTAGCAAAATTAAATAATATAAACCTAGAAAAGAAACTTATAGAAGAATCATATAAGGCAGGAAACTTAGATGATTCTGATGTAGAAACACTTAGTAAAAAACTTGGAATAAAATGGTAGGAGGAAAGATATGTCTTGGGAAGAATACAAGAAGAAAAACAAAATAGAAATTGGTAAAGATATAAAACAAATTGCTCCTGTAAAAGATGTAATAAATAATTTAGGTGGAAACGGACAATTTCAAAAAATAGACAATAGATCTTGGAGAGAAAAAATATTACAAAAACCACAAGTTTTTGATGACGGTTATCAAGTTGGAGATGTTTTGAAAACTATTGGTGGCACAACAGCAGATTTAGGCATGGGTTTTGCTAAAGGTATTGCTAATGTTGGTGAAGGTTTGGGAGATACTGTTACATATGGAGCAGCACAAGTACATGAATGGTTAGGTAATGATGAAAGAGCAAATCAATTAAGAAGAAATGCTTCTAGGGATATTATAAACGAAGCATTTGCGAAACCACAATCTGTTGTCAATAAAGCCTCTATTTTAGGTGATACAGGAGATAAAGCGGCAGAAGGAATGGGATATATGGCAAGTATATGGGCTTCTTCAACTGTAGGCGGAGAATTAGGCGGTATATTAGGTAAGGGTGGAAAAACAGCAAAGACAGCAGAACAATTAGAAAAAGCAACGAAGATTGGTTCAAAGGTTGGAGAAGTAGGGATTGTGTTCCAAAATTCATTAGGAAGCAACATGTCAAACATATATAAAGAATATGATCCAGAAGAAGTAAAATCAGGACAAGCATGGCTTAAATCAGCAGGTGGGGCAGCAATAGAGGCAATATCAGAAGAACTATTTGGTATGTTTGGTAATTTAGATACAAAATTTATAAATGGAATGAGTGCAAGAGCAGCTACTTCTTTAGGAAAAGTATTAACAAGAGCAGGATTGTCAGCAGCAGGTGAAGGTATAGAAGAAATATTCTCTTATGCAGGTAATTATGTGTGGGATAGAATTGTTGACGCAGCAAGTCGAGGAGAAGGGGCAAAATTTGCTAAAGAGTGGAACTGGGACGAAATGTGGGAAGAAGCAGGAATAGCAGCATTAACAGCATTAGCTTCTGGTGGAGGTTCAACTGCTATTCAAACTATTGGAAATAAAACAAATACAAACACATGGAGAGACGCTATTAACATGACAGCAGAGCAACAAAACAAGGCAGCACAGGCAGAGACAGTACAAAATGATATAGAAACATTACAAAAACAACTTCCAAAAACATCAAATCCTACAGAAGTACAAGAAATACAAAACGAGTTAGCATGGAAACAAAAACAATTACAAGCATTAAGTGCACAACAAAATGAAGATATAGCACCAGTTAAGCAAGAAGTAAAGGAAGAAGTTAAACAGACAGAAGATTATAAAGCAAAACTTACAGAAGAAATACAAAACAGTAAATTATCAGAATCAGACAAAGCAGAATTTTTAGACTTTGTAAAAGATGAAAATATAACAGAAGAGACATACAACGACTTAAAGAATAATCTAAATGAAGTGGAGAAGGCAACAGTAGAAGCAAATAAACTTAACACAGACGAGAAGTATAATACAGGCAGAAAAGAGAAATATGCTCAATACATGAAGGATAATTCAGACTATGACACAACAGATTTTGACAGCATAATGGAATTTGTGAGACCAAACAATCAAGGTAGAAGGACAAAAGAACAATGGTTAAGCATAGCAGATGAATTAGGCAAAAGAATATCAAATAAGTCAAATGAAGAGATAGAAAAAATAGCATATAAAACATGGCAAGATACACGTCCTAATGCAAAAGAAAACTTAAACAGACAAGGTAAAGGCTATGTTCAGTTTAATTCAGATGAGTGGATTGATGCTATCTATAATGCAGTAAACCAGGCAAGAGAAAACAATCAAACACAACAGACAACTTCTGTAAGAGAGACTAAAACAAAAGACACAACACAAGTAAAACAAGAAGTTCAAGATTATTTAAAGAAAAACAATATAAATATGACAACTGATGAGTTTATGGATTGGGCTTCAAACAAACAATTAGAACAAGAAGAAAACATGACACCACAACAAAAAGAATTATACTCTTTAATTAGTGATATACAAAATAGAACAAATATGCAAGAAAACACAAAAGTTGAAAAAAACAGCAAAAAAGTGTATAATATTATTAATAAGTCTATAACTAATCAAGAAAGAAAACAAGTTGATAGCGAAGTAAAAAGATGGAGATTAAATCAAGAAGATGGATTGGGTTATATAGATTTAAGCAAAAATGGGTATAAATCTTATATATATAATAAAAAAGGCAATAATGCGGAAGTATTACTTAAAATAAATGGTTCAGAAGATTTTAAAAATTATATTAGAAAAGGAGTAGAAGATGGAACTTTCACAAATGCAAAAGGATTTAATAAATCTATTGCAGAAATTAAAAGTGAGTACAGAAAATATCGTATTAGTGATGACAGCATGTCAGGAAGAAACATTAATTATAGAAATGATAAATTATCTAATAGACAAATACGAGGAGAAGAGAACAATAACGCAACAAGAGATATTAAGCAAAATAGTAGAAATGAATCAATAAAGAACTCTAAAAAGAGTTCTTTTTCTTTGTCAAAAGACAGCCTTGGAAGGACATTAACAAAAGAACAACAAGAGTATTTTAAAAATAGTATGGTAAGAGATGAAAACGGAAACTTGCTTGTAGTATATCATGGTACTAATGGCAGTTTTAATATTTATAGAATAAATCGTTTTGGAAAAACTGATGATGGTATGTATGGCAAAGGTTTTTATTTTACCGATAAATATGATGCAGCAAAATATTATGGCAATAAGGTTAAAAAACAATTTTTAAATATTACTAATCCTTTATATATAGGCAAAGGAACAAAGTATGAGAGTGCATCAGATTTTGTTCGTGATATGCGTGGCGAAAAATTTGATAGAGCAACAGTGTGGGAACAAGTAAAAAATGGCACATATAAAACTGTAAATTCTGATGAAATAAATGATATGGCTAAAAAGTATGGCTATGATGGTATTATAGTAAAACCTCTTTCTCGGTGCAGAAAACGAGTATATAGTTTTTGACAGTAATCAAATAAAAAACATAGATAATACAAATCCAACGACCAGCCCAGATATAAGATATTCAATAGAAGATACTTCCGATAATACTGCAGAAAATGAGATACAAAGAAAAATAAACAGAAGTATGACTATGGACGAAGCGAAAGACATGATTCAAAGAGCATTTGTTGCAGGAAATATTGAAGAATGGTTCGATGGAGAGTATAAAAACGGAGACGAATGGTTAAAAGGAGAAGGAGCAGATAGTGTAGCATTAATAATTGACAATGACTTTAATTTACAAAATAAATTTGTAAATGCAAATCAAGATATAATGAATGAAGAATACTTGATAGAAGATGTTATAGAAGCATACGAAAATGGGACACTAACAGGAAATAGTGATAATAAAACACAAAGGCTAGATGTTTCTAAAGATACAGGATATAAAGACGAGAGATTTTATGCACCTAAAGACATTCAAGGCGGAAAAGATTTATATAATATAGCTTCTCAAAGAGTTACAAATGCTAACAGACAAGAAGTATATAAGGCTAGAGCAGATTTTATAATAAATGCACATAATGCAGGATATGCAGAAAGTTTAGGCTTAACACAAAAAGAAGTAAATGAAGCATTAAGAAAATGGGCTAATTATCCTAAAAGAGCTATGGAGATTTCAAACAGTATAAATGAAGGTGTTGCAAGAGAGAATAGATGGACTGGTATTGAAAATAGTTCTATTGTAAATGAATTATCTGTTTCACAAGAGCAATTAGATTCAATGGTAAAAGCAATAAAAGGAACAACAAACGAATGGCAAAGAAGATATATTGCTAATACTATGTTAGCAATAGATACACACATGGATTATAAAGGATTAACGTATGACTTTGCTCCAGATGTTAGCACTATGGGTGAAAGAGCGTTAGCAGATTATTATTCCGAAACCGATACAATTCGTGTAAGGAAAGAGGGACAAAATACAATAGCCCATGAAACAGGACATTTTATTGACTATTTATTAGGAAGAAAAATTGGAGATGGATATAATTTAGGTATAACAGCATTATGTAGAAGTAATTTAGAGTGGAGTGAACAAAACTCTAACAAAAAATACACAGCAGAACAAAAACAATTTTTGAATAATTTTAGAAATTTCTTAACAAGCATAGAAAATACATCAGATATTGGAAGCTCATATAAAATGGATTCAGGCGAAGTATTTGCAAGATTTGTGGCAAGATTTACAGAATGGACTAGAAATGTAGCAACAGGGAATAGATATGGATATGAAGCAGAATGGTATAAGGATAATTTTACACAGTCTCAATATAAAGAATTTGCAAAATTATTACAAGAATATTCATTGTTAGAAACAACAGGACAAGTATCAGAAAAAATAAATAGGGGTAATGCAAAGAAATTAGAACAAAGGATAGATGATATTTATTCTGAATTATATAATAAAAATACTGAAAAAACTGAAACAACCGAAGAAAAAGCTCCTACAAAAAAGACAATGAATCCTGTAGAAATAGCACAAATAGCACCAACACAGGCTTCAACAACACCTAATTTAAAGAAAACAAGTTTAGCAACAGGAGATAAAACAAGTAGCTTCTTTAAAAATGTAACAGAGACAACAAAGTCTATTTCACAAGAAGCAAGAGACTTTTTAAGCAAAGATGAGAATATTAAATATTATAAAGGTATTTCAAACGAGCAATCTTTAGGAGAAGCATATGATAGATTAAAAAAAGACGGAGCAGCAGAAACAATAAGATGGTCTAATCAAGATTCAAAAAGTGCAACCGCTTCTGATATTGCAGAAGGTTGGATTCTTTTGAAACAATATGAAGATGCTGGAAATTATGAAGCAATGGCAGAGGTTGCTAAAAAGATGAGAGACATGGGAACACAAGCAGGACAAACAGTTCAAGCATTTAATATATTATCAAGATTAACCCCAGAGGGAATGGTAAAATATACACAAACAGAATTATTAGATGCTTATAATGAAATAGTTAAGAATAAGACAAAAGATTGGATAGATAGCAACAAGAGTAAATTTGAATTAACACCAGATGAGACAGAATTTATTGTTGAAACTATGAAAAAAATTGCAGGAATGGAAGATGGATATAACAAAAAAGTAGAGCTTGCAAAAATACAAAAAATGATTGATGATAAACTTCCACCAGCCGACATAGGTACAAAGATTAAAGCATGGAACAGAATAGCAATGTTATTCAATCCAAAAACACAGGTTAGAAACGTAGTAGGAAATGCTTTAATAATGCCAGTAAATAGTGTAAGTGATGTATTTTCAACCTTAGCAGATAAAGCTATTTCAAAATATACTGGTAAAAGAACAACAGGCTTATCAAATGTTGCAGCAAAACTTGAAGGCTTTAAGCGTGGAGCATATGAGGCTACAAATGATGCTAGACTAGGAATTAACACAAAGGATATTGATTTAGACAGATTTGAACAAAATGCAAAAGGGAAAACATTTAATGATAAATACGCATTAGGAAGAGCATTAAATAGAACAGAAGCAATGTTAAATTATGTTATGGACGTAGGAGATAGAGTATTTAGTGAGGCTGCTTATGAGAACTCTATTAGAAACCAGATGAAATTAAACAATACAACAGAGATAACACAAGAAATGCACGATATAGCAGTTGCAGAAGCTCTTCAAAGAACATGGAACGACAACAATAATTATACTAGATTTGTTTTAAATATAAGAAAAGGTTTAAATGCAATTCACTATAAGGGTTATGGTTTAGGTGATGTACTTATCCCATTTGCTAAAACACCAGCAAACTTAACAAAAGCTATAGTTGATTATTCACCAGCAGGGCTTGTAAATACTTTAACATCTGGAATAAATTTGAAACGTTCTTTAACTAACGGACAATATAATGCACAAATGCAACATCAATTTGTACAAAACTTAGGTAAGGCAACAGCAGGAACAATGCTTTATATTCTAGGATATGCACTAGCAAAAGCAGGAATAAGCACAGGTGAAAGTGATGAAGATAAAGATACAGCTAACTTCTTAAAAAATACATTAGGTATAAGCAGTTATTCTATAAAGATAGGGGACAAAACGTTTACATATGATTGGGCACAACCTATAGCAGCTCCACTTTCTATTACAGCTAACATTGCTAATTCAAACAATAAGAGTAGATCTTTAGGCGAGGCTATTGTGGGTAATTTAGACACTTCTTTTGGAATACTTATGGAACAATCTTTCCTACAAAGTATTAATAATGTATTTAATGGAAATGGTGAATTTGTTTCTGATTTGGAAGAAGAATTATTGAAACTTCCAACACGTTCAGTACCAACATTTGTAAAACAAATAGCCGATATGGTTGACGGAACACAAAGACAGACATATGTACATGGAAACACATTAGAATCAGCAAAAAATGCTTTTGTTGCTAAAATACCATTTGCAAGTAAAACATTAGCTCCAACAGTAGATACAATGGGTAGAGAAGTACAAAAATATGGAGGAAAAAACAATATATTCAACGTGTTCTTAAATCCAGCAAATGTAAACACAGAGAACATAAGTACAGCAGCACAAGAAATTTATGATGTATATAATTCAACTGGTGATAAAAGTGTAATGCCAAGAGTTGCTCCATACTATGTAAAAGACAATGGCGAAACAGTTGATTTAACACCAGAACAAAGAGCAGAATATCAAAAAACAGCAGGAAATATTATTGAAAAATCTGTAGATAGAATGATAAAAGATCCTAAGTATAATAACTTGCCAGATACAGAAAAATCAGAAGTAATTACAAATATAGTTAATTTTGCTTATAATATCGCAAAGAAAGAAACTTTAAATCAAGATATTTCAAAGACATATGAGAAAGCATATGAATATAGTAAAATAGGAAACATAGAAGACTTTTATTTATTAAAGAATAGTGTTCCAGATTCAAATGCAACAGCAAAACGTCAAAGTATTTTAAATTACTTTAATAAGTCAAAATTAACACAGCAACAAAAGGCTTTCTTGTATAAAGGATATTTTGATTCAGACGATATAGACACACTAACAAACTGTAAAATAGACATAGAGAACTATATACAATATCAATTACAAGATATAAAAGCTGATAAAGATTCAAAAGGTAATTCAATAAGTGGTACAAAGAAATCTAAAGTAATTGACTATGTTAATACATTAGACTTAACAGTACCACAGAAAGCAATTCTTATTAAGTCAATAAATACGTTTAAATTTAATGACTATAACAATGAAATAGTTGATTATGTATCAGGACTTAACATGAGTTATTCAGATAAAGTCAAATTATTAGAAAGTTTAGATATGACAGTTAAAAGTGATGGAAGCGTAAGTTGGTAGGAGGAATTATGAGAACAGACAGAAATTATGTTAGAACGCCCCAGGATTTGGAACGTAAGTATAATTTTGGAGGAATGACAGAAAATATAGAACAATCAAAATTGGGGCTAACAAAGTTAAATAAAGAATTAGAAACATTTGCAGAGCAAACAATAGCAGACTTAGATGTTTTAAAAAACCAGGTTGACGGAAGTGTTACAACCTGGTTTTTTGCTGGTGTTCCAACACTATTGAATGAACCTGCTTCTGAATGGGATAGCACAGAATATAGTGAACACGAAGGAGATTTGTACTATGACACCGATTCAGGAGAAGCATACGCCTTTACTGAAAATAGTGGGAATTATTCATGGGAACGCCAAAACAATGCTGACATATCACAAGCTCTTGCTCTTGCAAATGCAGCACAAGATACAGCAGATAATAAAAGACGAGTATTTGTAACACAACCTGTACCACCCTATGACAATGGAGATTTGTGGTTTAACAACCAGGAACTTTATAGATGTCAAATTTCAAAACCAGCAGGAGAGACTTATGATTCAAACGACTTTATACTTGCTACAAAGTACACAGATGATACTGTTGCAAACAGAGTGGGTGATGAACTAGAAATAGTCAAAGGTACAGTTCAAACAGTAACAGAAAATGTTGATGAGTTCAGAATAGAGTTTACGACAACTACTGAAACTGTAAGAAATGAAATGGAATCAGTTGTGGAATCAGTTGAAAATATGGCATATTCTTTTGGAACAGATGATTTACAAATACAAAAATTAGGAAGTCCTGTTATAACAAGAATTAACAATACAGGAATGATTGTTTATGCTTATGGTACATCAGACAATGACATGAAAGCAATTTTTAATCACAACGGAAGCGGTATTCAGAAGTTAATTGTTGTAGGCGATTCTCAGATTGGAAATTTAAAAATTGTTAAAGGTATAGATGAAAATAACGATCCTTGTACAGACTTCCATCATTTAGTATCAAATATCCAAAATTTAAGTGATTTATTAGATATAGAGGAGGGGTAAAATATGGCAACTTATGAAGCAACTGGTACAGGAACATCAGGAGCATATA
>Ga0247611_10011762_pt1 | contig 10036 bp, 8 predicted proteins | sample 177DNAGHGhighgp2_FD_192422 | JGI IMG/M metagenome (GOLD analysis project Ga0247611, IMG submission 192422) | Sheep rumen microbial communities from Palmerston North, Manawatu-Wanganui, New Zealand - 1770 DNA GHGhigh gp2 | ecosystem: Host-associated > Mammals > Digestive system > Stomach > Rumen ... | reverse complement strand
TGGTCTTCTTAACTGACTGTTATATTTTAATATCTTCCTGCTCTCTTTTGTGTAAAGATTCTGAACATTTACCTCTATTTTTGAATCAATTCTGAGAATTCTTGTGAGAACCTGTGTTCAGATCAGGATTTAACCCCAGTTTCGCAATTTCCACTTTGCAGCTCAACATCCTGCCGTAATTCCAGAGATAATTATAAGTGGGCATAAATATGCAACAGCTATAATATGTCACTTATAACAATTTTCTTGCACTATTCGCAACAATATGTTATATATGACATGTATACAAGTGATATCAGCGTATTATGTCACCCATAACATATCGCGCCGATGTTTCGACCAAATATATTATTTGTGACATACAGGAGATCTTCAATATGGCGAATAAAGACATGAGTTCTATTTTTGAACAGATCAACAATCTTAAAAAACCAAACAAAGAAACTGATTTTGTAGATGTGGAGCAGGCGTCGCTACGTGATATCCTGAAAGATGTGTCTGAAGAAATAAAAAGAGTAATGGTAGAAAATGGTTATACCCAAGAAGATTTGTGCCGAATTACCAATATGTCGCAGTCAAACATCAGCAAGATACAAAATTGTAAGGTCGTTCCAAAAATAGAGACGTTACATAAAATTGCCGAAGCTACGCACACACGACTTGTAATCAGTTTTGAGAGCATGGAAGGAGAGGATTAATAATGTCAAAGATTAATTCGATTGAAATCAGCCAGTTTAGAGGAATTAAACAGTTAGAGGTATCAGGTTTTTCACGTATCAACCTAATCGTAGGTGATAATAACTGTGGGAAAACTACATTTCTGGAAGCCATTCAGTTACTATTCGCCGAAGCTAACCTTAGCTCTGTGAAAAGCATCGTAAGACAGAGAACTGTTTTAAATCCAAACGACAGTTTCTATGTGTCCTTTATCAACCTGTTTAACTCCGCACAAAAGGGAAAATCGTTAAGCTTTGATATTTCTGCTGCAGGCAATAATGGTCTGATTCGTTTTGAGATAACAGGAAAGGAAAAAACAGTCTCCGGAGAAGAGGCGTTTCGTATTTCTTCAATGTCTTCACGTCAAAAAAAAGCTTATAAAAAGTCTTCGCCTTTACTTCCGGAAACAGCAAGGATTTTTACAGGCAGTGTAATCAGCCAAAACAGCAAGAAACCAAAGAATAAGGAAATAACCATTTCATCCATAGATAACGTACTCACTGGTATAACTGTTAAGAAAGCAATACAGTATGCCCCTTCTTTCGGTCATCTGAGATATGATCTTTTGCAGAACATTGTTGAAAACCCGGAGTATAAGAAACTGGCTGTCAGTATTCTGCAACAGTTTGATGAATCCATAGTGGATATATGTTATACAAAGGCTGATGATGGCACCTTCCTGGAGACCGTTATTACCGAGGATGGAACCAACATGCCGTTTTCCGTTTATGGTGACGGGATTAAAAAGATACTTTACATCCTTAATAAAATATTTGACTCAGCGGATTCTATACTGCTGATTGATGAGATAGAGACCGGACTCCATAAGAAATACTATGACAGTCTGTTTCCTGTAGTCTTTGAACTGGCAAAAAAACTCAATGTACAGCTCTTCATCGCAACACATAGTCTTGAGGCAATAGATGCAATTCTATCCTACGCTCGGTATGATAATACCTCTAAAAACAATGATCCAATAAAGGTTATCACGTTAAAAAGGGTTGAGTCACCCGACGGAAAAGGAAGCAACGTAGTGGCCAGAAATGTTACGGGCAGATATGTCTATGATAACAGAAGAGCTTATGAATTCGAGGTGCGTCTATGATGACTGAACTAATGCTCGTTGAAGGCGTATCAGATGTGCAACTGATAAGCTACTATCTCCAGAACGTATATGGGTGGAATCATGAAAAAGACAACCCCCTCGGGATTGTTCAAAAAGACGAGCATGATCATATAGAAAGCCTTTCTAAAGGTGGTAATCATCTTGTTTTATGTGGAGTCGGCGGAAATGGCAAATTTGCACATTTTGTTGAAGAACAATGTATCAACAGCATGCTTATTGAACGTGATATTGCGTCTGTAATGGTAGTAACCGACCATGATGAAGATTCTGTTTCACGAATCAAGAAAAGCATTAATAATTCATTCGAGAATATCTCTTTTGATTCTGGAAATTGGAAGAACAACAAAATTACGGATTCTTTTGGCTTGCCAAAGAATATCCGAACATACCTTTTGATTATTCCTACTGATAAAAAAGGATCACTTGAGAATGCTATTATAGATGCTCTTAAGGACATCCAAACAGAGAACAAATTGATTGGAGAAGTAATTGAGTTTATCGAATCTTTGAAGTCAGAGGTGGTTCCGGATCTGCAACAGATAAATAACGCAAACAAGGCAACCGTCGGTACCTTCTTCAGTGTCAGGGATCCGAAGCACGCAATGAGATCTTTTGCTGTATTTGTTTCAAAAATCGACTGGTCGCAGTCGGAATCATTAAATACTATGTTCTCGCCGTTTAAATATTTAGGCGAAAAGGGTGAATATAGGTGAAGAGCCTTAATGATTCGACTATACCATCTTTCCTTATTCGAATCATAATTAGCCATTCCGAAGTTGCCTGTAGATTCTTTACCTTCACTGCGGTATAAATCCTCATTGAATTTCAAAAACGAGCCTGTATTTGATATCCATATTCCATCTTTGACTTCAAGATTGAACCCGTCATACTCCAGAACCTTCTCCCATTTGTCATCAAATTCTTCATTCGTTTTTTTAGCTTGATAGCATAATTAACACCATCAATCTCAGGAAAAAGAATCCAAATCCCTTCTTCCTGCATTTTGAGAAAAGGCTTCTTGTCTCTCTGAAACAAGGCTAACAGTTTCTTAGACTTGATTTTTCTTTTTTCTAGGAAAGAGATAAACATGTCCATAGAAAATATATACTTATGCATTGACCGTTCTATCCATGTTCACTCCTCTTAAGTCTAGTCTAAATTTAATGCACAAAGTGATTGTGTTTCTGGAAAGTTTGATAAAATATATACAACGACATTATGGAGGATTTGATATGGATAAAAAAATGAAACCTGATAAGCAATTCCTACTTAAAAATCCAATCGATGATATTGTTGAAACCTTGAAGAAAAATTTCTTTGACGATAGAGAGACTGAAGAATTCTTGAAGCGCTATTCTTCAGTCATAAGCAAAGAAGAAGTAATCTATTTCTGTGCATATGCTTTGATTCAAATAGAAACTGATAATGAGAAAAAAACTGAAGAAGCTAGAGATTATTTTAAGTGTTTGAATGAATGCAATGGAAATAATCTTTATGAGATGCAACAGCTTGGCAAAACAAATTATGTGATAGTTTATACTGAATTAAAAAGAAGTGCTTTGTTGGCAGGCTTGGGTTTTTTACTTGACTTTTTCCCAAAGTTGATTATTGAAGGAAAACCTGACTATTCGGCTATTCCAAGAGAATTCATCTCTGTAATTTGTCGTTCCATAAAAAAAATAAAGTCTCCAAGACAAAAATGCATTTTTTACGCCATAGTTGATCTTAGGAAGGACACTTTTAGAACTGAAGAGATTGTTCCATACATCGTTACTTTGGAGAATGGAATTAGCAACAACAAATGCAATCATATCGATTTAGACTGTAAAAGACGCACCAAAGATGATTACTGCCAAATTACTGAAAGCGAGATTGAGACTGAATTAGAATCACTATGCAAAAGCGGTATATTGGAAAAAATAGGAACTACATGGAAAGTTGTTGAGTAATCGAGGAAAACGAATGGACGCAGATAAAGAAACTAAAACTATAATCCACGATGTTCCTTTAGTTGGGACATGGATAATTAACAGGAGAGAAGAACTACAATACTTTTTGGCACTTTTACTCGAATTCGATGAAACTAAATGTCAAGACGATGAACAGCTAAATAATGATGTTTCATTTGTTATTCTTAATGAATTGTTGGATGGCAAATACCCACTGACGATTTTTGTAGAGAATCTTTACGTTGATCGAGTTTATAGAGATAGCTATTATTTGTATTATTCAAGCAAACATAAAAGATATAGAAGATTCTGTAAGCGAATATCTATATTTAATAAAAAGTTTGCTCAAAAAACTTTTACATCAATTCCAGAAAAAGACCTCGAACAATCATTTATGGGGACTATAGTTATTCGCCCATTAAGTCAGGGCGGCATTGGAAGGTCTTTACTAAATCCCTACTTTTTCATACCAGATAATGCTTTTATAAGATTAGCGAAATATAAAGTTGTTGTTTGGGGAAAACAATTAGAAGTAAACGCATTCCCTTTTTCTATGCAAGATGGAGAAACCACAACATGTTCTGAGACAGTTATACTAAACTTAATGGATTACTTTAGCAGGAAATATCAGGACTATAAATTTGCTTTCCCTAGTGAGATTTCTGGAATTATTGATAGGCATGGATATGAGAGGAAATTGCCTAGCAGAGGCCTATCATTTTTTGAAATATCACGTGTTTTTAGCGAGGTCGGTTTCTTCCCAAGGCTATACTCAGACGAATCATTTATCAATATATCACAGTTAAAACACAACATGCATTACTATATTGAATCTGGTATTCCTGTCGCCATTGGCGTTGAAAAACCCGATCCAATGGCCTCTCATGCTATAACTTGCATCGGCCACGTTGATGTAAAGAATCGAAGGCAACGCATACAGAAATGTCAGCTTAGACCAACAGGTGGCGGAGATTTGTGGGTTGCTGATACTGCTGATATTATTGACGAATATATTTTTATGGATGATGGAAAAACGCCCTACAAAAGATATCGTTGGGGGCAGTTTGATGACAAGGGGAAAATAATTCGTGCTTCAAATCGAGATGCTTTTGGAGAAGATCAATCAACTTTTGAAGGATATAGATTAAAATCTATGATGATTCCTTTGTACAAGAGAATGTTTCTTGAAGCAGAAGATGCTGTTGATATTTTCCTCGAGAATCTCGGTAATGAGAGAGTAGGTATAGCTCGATTTTTGAAAGATTTCTATGGCGAAGATACCAATATTGGCTCACCTGAAAGCCCTTTGGTTGCTAGAGTTTTTCTGGCATCATCTAGACACTTTAGGCAAGTGAGAATTGAAGATATGCAGAAACAACACAATCAGGCGTTGAATGCATATACGGCCGTGCTCTTTCCGAAATTTGTCTGGGTTTGTGAGGTGTATACTGTGGATAGCTACTGTAGAAGTAACCCAAAGGTAATCGGAGAGATTGTTCTCGATGCTACCGCTTCAAAGTTTGATATGGATAGAATAATCATATTTCACTATCCGAACAGCATCCGTATTTCTGATTACAGAGAGATTAATGATATAGACTTTTTCCCAAATGGATTTGACAAATTGCTCAAAGAGCGTTGTAATAGTTTCAAGCCTAACTACTTTAAGAAGTTAGATAAGTGGACACCTCTGAAACCGTATGATCACAATTTAATGAACCTTAGCAAGGCTTCTGATTGCAAAAATGATAAGTATGGAGTATAATTTTTCTCACCCAATAGAAAGAAGGATGGCGTATGGCTATTAAAAAGGTTGTATTAAAAAGTATGCCTGTGGTGAAAAACCATGATTTGCCCGAGGGTGAATATGTTTCTAACGGCCAGTTAGCTGGTTTAGAGCGAAACATTAGAACTAAGTTAAGCCAAAACGAGGCAAGACGAGCAGCTGGAATTGCAGCGGCTGGTCAGTATATGGCTAGATGATTTCTGCCCATTTTTAGTAAAGCGCTAATAAGGGACTGTTGCAAAAGGAAATGCAATGGTCCTTTACTTATTATCGAGTATGGGGAGTTTGTCCTCTCTCCTCTCACACCACCGTACGTGCCGTTCGACATACGGTGGTTCTATTTAATTTCAAGGTAAGCGTCAAACCATGCGCCTTACATAAATAGACGGTATATGGCATTACAAACGACTATATGTTTTCCACGTAGCCCTAGTTTTCACCATTTTCTCAACCAACAATTAACCAAGAATCGCTTCAATATCTGTTTTCTTTGCTGGACAAATATGTGAAACTTTTCCTTGAATACTGATCCCATTCAAATCCATTATCATCCCACAATCACAACACTCTATAAATAAGTAAGGTCGAGTATCAGCAACTACACTAACAAATCGGGTGCTAATTGAACCGCAATTATTGCAGGCTTCATCTGAGGATATAGACAACAATTCCCACATAGTATCTGATACTACCATAAGTAAACCATCGATAGAATCGTATTCTATTTTACCTATTCTTTCTACCTCTCGAGGGGAGACAATTGGCCTGTGATCAATCAAATTGCACATATAATCATTTATGTCAATGTTCAAAATAGAATCTAATCTATTACGAATCAACAATTCCTCATCAAATGAATCAAGATTATCTATTAACCAATTCCTTAGTGCCATAAAGTATGTAGAATTCGAATGGAATATCTCAGTATCATTGAGAAGTTTCTTGAAGCTATTAATAATTGCCGTTTTCATTCATATCTCCTCATCTTGGTTCAGGAACTGGATAGGTCGTAATCAGATTTCCCGCTCTATCAGTAAACACTTTAATCCAAGTTGTCTCTCCACCACCGTATTTTAATGCAGTATTTCCAACTATTCGACCAGTGTCCACAGTTCGAACATATTGTCCTCCATCTATTGCAGCAACAGGAGACTTAACCACATTTTCACTCTGGAGAATAATCCTTAATTCTTCAGGGGTAATCGAGAAAACAGAACGAGAGTATTCCAAAGTTCTGTTGAAATGACCGGGTAAAACATGCTCATTAAATCCTGCCGATACTGGTTGACCAGAAGAGCGTAATGGGGTTGTTTTTGTCCTTCCATTTGCGATGTTAATCCTTGATTGAACTCTACCAGGAACACTATTTGTAGTATTATGAGTAGTATCTAATGTGTTCTGTTGTGTACTGACTTTTGAAAGCGTACTAATAGTTCTTATTGAACTCATTCCACTTCTTACCGCACTAACCCCACCGATAAAACTCAATACACTTAACAGTATTTCTGCTATTCCATAAGCAACATAACCATCACGTATATCTTGATATCCATTCCATGCGCCTAAAGCAGCAGAACCAATCATAAAGACTCCAACCACAATTAATAGTGGTGGAAAAACAATACTTAATCCAGCTAAGACAGCAACTCCAACAGCAATTGCCAAGCCAATTAAATATCCTGACATAGTATGTTCTTTACACATCGGATCTTTTACGTCAGCATCTACTGCCCACAAAAAAGAATAGGAAACACTACTTAGGATAACCATTATTGAAATTGCACCCATCACATCTTCAAGTTTGCCGGATGCATTCCCGCTCGGATCCGAATACATAATCGGGTTACTGTTCGCAAAAAGATACTTATGTAAGCTCATCGGATCTGAAAGCGAACCAGAATACGTATCCATTGAGGTAAATGTACCCGTAGACGGATCCATGTACCTTGCTCTCAGGTAATAAAGACCAGTTGCATCCTTCTCTTCTCCCTGGAAACCATAGGAGTTATCAGTCGTGCCTGTTCTTTCTACCTCGTTACCGAACGCGTCAAACACAAGCGTGTCCGTTATAACTCCATCTTCATCCGTCAACGCCCGTACAGATAATCCGCCGTCATAGAGGTAGTAGGATGCTGTCGTTCCTGTTCTCTTGGAAATCAGCTCGAATCCTCTTGTGTAGTAAACAGTATCCGTTCCCGTTACCGCCTTCAGTACTTGGCTGTATCCGGTGGACAGATCAGTCGTGAACACGGTCGTAATACCGCCCGTTGTCTTGCTCGTCCTGTTACCGAGATAGTCGTAGGTATAACTCTCCGTTATCGTTCCCTGCAGACTGTTGACATTTGCAGAGATCATGCGGTTGCGACTGTCATAAGTATATGTTGCAGCTGTCACGCCCTGGCTTGACTGACTTACAAGGTTACCTGCATTATCCCAAGTATAGTTAACATCTCCCGCCCTGATTATCTGGTTCAGGCTGTTATATGTGTAACTCGTCGTCGTTCCGTCAACGGTCTTTGTAAGCCTATTTGAGTTAGCATCGTAAGTATAAGACGTTACGGATACATCCGTGCCTCTCGTAACAGTCTCAGATGTCAGTCTGTTAAGTGCATCGTAGGTATACTCTACAGTTCTGTTAAGTTCTGTAACTGATGTTCTCTCACCATTAGCTCCTATCGTATACTCAAAGCTCGTTAAGATGTTATCGCCGCTGTCCCTTGATACCTGTCTTACCAGTGCATTTATACTGTTATACTCATATGTCGTTACTACGCCGTTCGGATAAGTCGTACTTGTCCTGTTTCCATTCGCATCGTAGGTATAGCTCGTCGTACCTTCAATGTCTGTTACGGATGTAAGCCTTCCCTGCGTATCGTAACCATAAGATGCCTCCTGTCCGTCTATCGTTATCTTAGACAGCTGATACCCGTTGTTATATGTGTAAGATATAGTCTCACCATTTGCATTTGTGACACTTGTAAGCAGGCCGTCAGAGTTATATGTGTACGTTATTGTCCCGGAAGGATCCTCTACGCTTGTGAGATTACCAAGTGAATCGTAGGAGTATGTAGTTACTTCCCCGTTTATAGTCTCTGTAGCGACTCTGTCCATGGAATCGTAAGTATATTCTGTCTCCGTGCCGGCAAAGTCAGTAGAAGATGTCACTCTTCCATAACTGTCGTAAGATGTCGTTGCCGTTCTTCCTGCTGCATTAGTAACAGATGTGACTTGTCCGTTATCGTCGTAGCTATAAGTGGTCTCATATCCTTTAGCATCCGTGACCTTTGTAACATTTCCGAGAGAATCGTACTCATAGCTCCATGTTCCGTTTAATGCATCAGTTACGGAAATAAGCCTGTCCATGCCGTCGTAGGCATATGTCGTTGTATTCCCGTAAGCATCGCTTTGAGAAGTCATTCTACCCCTGACATCGTATGTGGAGTGGAACACGCTTCCGTTTGGATAAGTAACAGATGTCTGGTTGCCGTTGTTATCGTATGTGAAGGAGTAGGTGTTATTAAGTGCATCTGTTACAGAAGATACATTACCCCTGTTATTGTAAGTATATGTAACAGTATTGCCGTTACTGTCTGTTATTGAAGTATTTCTTCCCAGATAATCGTAGCCGTAACTGGTAGTTGCTCCATACACATTTGTCGAAGATATCAATCTGTCGCAACTGTCGTATGTATAAGTCTCAAATGTGTTATTAGGGTAGATCTTCTTTGTAACATTGCCTACAGCATCGTATTGGAAAGTGATCGTCCTTCCCATACGATCTTTAGCAGTAGTATTCCAGCCCTCTGCGTTATATGTAAACTGCTCGTTCGTTCCGTCAGGATAAGATATCTTTGTTAAGTTGCCATAGATATCGTAGGTATAATTAATCGTCCTGCCCTGACTGTCAGTGGAGGAGATAACATCGCCTGCCTGGTTATAGGTATAGCTTACGGTCGTTCCGTCAGCATACCTGATACCTGTCACTCTATTAGCGTTATCGTAGGTATATGTATCCGTTCTGGTGCTTCCGTGATAAGTGATGCTCCTTGTCTTGAGCCTTCCTTCAGAGTCGTAAGTGAAGTTAGTCACCTGGCCGTCCGCGTTGGTAATAGAAGAAACATGCCCGTTATTGTCGTAGGACATTGACATCAGTGTCCCGAGGTTATCTGTTACGCTTGTAAGCTCACCCTTATTGGAGTATGCATATTCCTGAGTATTGCCCGTCGAATCCGTAGCAGACGTCATATTGCCGTGAGAATCGTAGGAGAGCTCAAGCTCCGTAACGCCCATGGCAGACATTGTTATGAGACGGCCATCTTCGTACGTGCTCCTTATCGTTCTGCCATGGCTGTCTGTTGCAGTAAGAAGATTGCCCTGACTGTCGTATGTATACCCGAATACAGTATTGTCAGGCCTTGTCTCCGATGTCTTGTTGTTATTCGCATCGTATGTATACTT
>Ga0247611_10011761_pt1 | contig 10036 bp, 12 predicted proteins | sample 177DNAGHGhighgp2_FD_192422 | JGI IMG/M metagenome (GOLD analysis project Ga0247611, IMG submission 192422) | Sheep rumen microbial communities from Palmerston North, Manawatu-Wanganui, New Zealand - 1770 DNA GHGhigh gp2 | ecosystem: Host-associated > Mammals > Digestive system > Stomach > Rumen... | reverse complement strand
TCATATTTGCAGATTTTTGTATATTTTCCGTCCCTCCTCCGTCCCTCGGCATAGTATCTGTCCCATATAATTGGAGGAATATGCGCTGATTATCAGCGACTTATATTTGCAGATTTTACATTCTGCATCGGGAAGTAACCGATGAATGACAACTAAATAATTTGTCCTCAACACATTGTTTTATATGGAGTATGCTCATTATAATATAGGCTCAGAACCTTTACACTTATGGGAAGAGAAACATCAAAACACAAAATGGATTGTTTTTTCTGGAAGCATCTCGTATGACACATATGAGCAACTTTGTATAGACTTTGATTATACCAAATATAATCGAATTTCTTTTGATGAAATAACTGTCGGAAACAAAATATTAGAAAACGAGCACCAAGTGACTAATTCTGAATATTGTCATATAATGGTATATTATAATAGTGCAAAACTACCTGTTTTAGACAAGATGCTTTTAGGAGAAGATAACGATTTTATTGTTTCAAATGGAAACATCTATTCAGTAGGGGGAGAAACTTTGTACCATATGGAAGAAGCTGAAGAAATCTTTATTTCTAACAATGTGACGCATATAGCTGATTACACTTTCGCTAATTATGATAATCTTCATATAGTACATTTGAATGACAAATTGAAAAGTATAGGTAAATTTGCTTTTTGCGGTACTGGAATAGATAAAATAGAACTACCGAACTCTCTTACTACATTAGGCGAAGGAACCTTCCTTATGGCTGATTTGGAAAAACTGAAGTTGTCAGAATCTTTGGATGTGATTCCTGACGAGTGCTTTAGTTTGTGCTCCTTGGAAGAAATCAGCATTCCCCAAAATGTCAGAATTATAGGAAACAGAGCCTTTAGGAGTGCCTGGGTTTCTGATATTGAAATCCCAGAAGGAGTAGAAAAGATAGGATTTGATGCCTTTGAAGCATTAGATAGTATTTCTTTACCTTCTACATTGCGAGAGATTGAACCAGATTTCTACTATGAAGAGTGTATTGATTCCCCTGATTATCCACCTTACATAACAATTCATCCTAAGAATCCATTGTTTTATTCAGAAGGTGGAACATTATTTAATAAAAATGGAAAAGTAGCTATTGATCATAAATACAATGGAAAGAATCCAAGATCAAGATTTTAACCGATAAAGACATTTCCCTTTTCTGTAATGATTGGGAGATAATTTCTTTATACAATCAAAAGCAAATTTGTAATCCTGTACACACCATTCCCATGCTTCTTGTATAACATCGTTCTTGTCGTAAAGTATCCAAATCAATCTATCCCATTCAGGTCTTTCAATCTCTTTTTCCTTCCATCTTATCTATAAATGTTCACAAATGAGTGGGTAAGCATCAATCGCATTGAAGGTAATGCCTGGACGCAGAAGGGATTGCATATCATTGGTAAACTCAGGATCTTCCATCTTCTCCTGCATATTACTTACTGAGTCACAAACACTCTCCAACTTCCGTCTTTTTCTCCACGTTCAACATAATTCTTCTGAATCAACTGGTCGAGGAGTTTCTGAATAGCAGCAATACTGATGCCGGTCACTTCTTTCATATCAGCCAATGTAAGCGTTGGCTGTGTTCGCATAGCATTCAGTATTTTAGTATAGTTAGGTGTACGGAAAGCTATCCGTTCACCATCATACCACCATACATTGTCATCATGCTCACTCACAAAGAGTACATCATTATAAACCTCTGTAGCTACCAGTTCATTGAAGTATTTCAAGAATGGCTTGATGTCCTTTATATCAGCATGTGCACCATCAGCGGGTACTGGGCCGACCTCAATATCAGTCTGATGCAAAGCCTCTAAATACTCACTCTTTTTACGACTGCGCACTACAATCATCGGATAATCGTGACGAGTCAGAATGAAGTTTACCATCAGTCGGGCTATACGTCCATTTCCATCCTCAAACGGGTGAATACGAATGTATCTGTAGTGGAATAATGCGGCTAACTCAACAGGAGAAAGTTTTCCTTCCTGCTCTGCCTTGTTATACCAATCCACCAAATCTGTCATCAAACTGGGAGTCTCTTCTGGTGAGGCATATTCGAATCGATCACCATAGCGAGAAATAACGCTATTTGGACGAGTCTTATATTGTCCAGCATGGATAACATAGCTTGTTTGTACACCTCCAGGGAGTTCACGATATACGGTATAATCTTCACGTAACAAGGTTTTATGTAATGTCCGGATAAAGTTCTGTGTTAGGGGAACCTCCTTCACTGATGCCTCTTCAGACATCATACGGAGTCCCACGTTACTCGCAGTCATCTCCTGTACATCTTGCACATCAGCTTCTCCTATTACTTTACCAAATAGCAACAAAATTTCCGTCTGGCCATAAGTCAGGGTGTTACCTTCAATATGATTGCTATTGTAGTTGAAGTCCACTGTGAAACGACGGCTAAGTCTATCTCTATCTTTTTCAGACAATGGTTGCAAATTTTGCCATGCTGTCAATGCCTTCTTAATATTCAGATACTTCATACGGCCACAATATATATTATATTAACGCCACAAAGATACAAAATCTTTCTAAAAGGTTGTAACATTACAACCTTTTTTAATACAATTTACTCGTTTTATTTGAAACACCACAAAAAAATACATTAGAAACGACCCTTTTATCTGAACGTAACGAAGACAAAAAACACTATTAGAAGATACAAAAAATTGAATTGACATCAAAAAGAGAGAGATAGAAAGTTCGGTTTAATTGGACAAGGCATGGTTTAGTTTATTCCCATATTAAATAACCTAAACTAAACCTTTTATCTTCCGACAATGAAATCTCGTCATCAAACGCGTTCCTAAAGAAAGATAGAAATGACAATGAGCATCACTAAAGGACATACCAGACTCATTCCTTGCTCGTTTCTCAGCGATTGCAAGAATCAGCAAAAATCCGTGTTAACGAATGTGAATATACAAAGAACTGAAAAAACGTCTTTGCAGATGTTTGCATTTTCTTTTTTTGACGGCAGTCATATTTGCAGATTTTTGCCTATTTTACGTCCCCCAGCGTTCCTCGGAGTCACTTTAGACGCCCTAAGACAAAGGCGTTATGCTGATTATCAGCTACTTATATTTGCGGATGGTAACTTCTGCGTCGGAAAGTAGATTCTGCGTGGGCAAGTAAATTTAGTTTAGACCTCTTTAATATAAAGCGGTCTAAACAAAATTGTTTTCATCTGGATCAAGGCCTACCTCTTTTGTTTTTGCTTGGGTATGGGAAGGACTTTGCACGTTTCAGCGACCAACATGGAGAGATAATCGCGATCATCGACATCTGCGATGTAGAAATAGTCCTTAGTACCCTCATAGGGAGGGCGCAATTCTTCTGTACGGAGCAACGGACGCACGGTCTCAGTAGGTTTCAGATAGAAGCGGTCGTCACAGATCAGGCCGAAGATCTTTCCATCGCAATAGATTCCATAGTCACCAAACATTTTCTTGGCGACTATATCACCCGCTCCTGAACATTGGTCTACAATATATTGAACAAGGTCTTTGCTGCTTGCCATATCAATCACGGTTTTCGGGTGCTACTTCTCGTCAGGCTGCTGTCCGTCGTGAGCCTTCCATGCACATTCGGTTATCTTCATGTCGGAGAATATGGCTGTGAAGGATGATTCCTCGGGCGAGCAGGCATAAATGCCAAAGCGGATCTCATCGGCAGCGGCATACATGTGGCATACGCGCATCTGGCTGAACGTCACGCCATCGGTAGAGCATTCAATGCAGTAGTCATCCTCACGGCGCGAGAGGCGGTACCACATGGTCTTCACCTCGGCGGGTATGGCCGTCGTGGCCCAGTCGGAGTAGCCATTGTTGGTCACTACGCTGCCCAAATGCTGGAACTCCTCGTTCTCGTATTCCACCGACCCTTTCAGCCAGTTCTCGCTGTCGAGGTACATCACGATACCACACTGGTCGAAACGATGATGACTGCCTGTGAAGTCGGTCTTCACCACGAAGCTGAAGAACCGTTCACGCGTCTGCATCTGCAGCACGGGCGCATTGTCGTTCTGGAAGTGGTAGTAGGTGCGTTGCCAGAGGTCGGTCTTCGGGGCTGTGGTAATGCGGATGGTGTCATCCTTGATTTCATACCCCGCAGGCTCCCGCGTCCACTGCAGGCTGCCGCTGTCGATGTGGCCGCTGTCGGCGAGTGCCGCCTTCACGTCATCAACGAAATCCATAGTCGTTTCCTGTTTGTCCTGCTGTCCGCATGCCGTCAGCATGAGACCAGCGCAGAAGAATGAGAATAGTTGTTTTTTTATATTGCTACATGATCAATGGTTGGGCCAAACGGTCAAATTCATCAACGGGTATGGGCCTGAAACTGCGGACGAGGGCTACGACGTCCACTTGCCGGATGAGAATGTAGGTGTAGTCTTCGAGGCGGACGGTGATGTTGCAGAAGTCCTCATAACTCCATCTCTGTTCGACGATGGTGTGTCCTTCGGCTAACCTGTCGGAAATCAGGTAGTAGGCATGTATGCAGACGTGCCAATCCTTGAAAGCGACTTTCTCCACATAAAGTTTCTCTCCGTCCCGACAGACAATCTCACTCTTCAGGAGTCTGCCTTCACGCATGACCCTTCGCGGCTTGTTTTGCCTCTTGTAGACAACGAGGGCAGCGATAATCAACAAAGCTGAAACCGACAGGAACAATGATATGCCACTCATGCGAATTTAATCTTTACATAATTCCAAATACCTGTTGATTGTCAGCTTCAGTTCCTCCAGATTGATGAACTGCACACCGCGATAGACCTCTTTTCCTTCCATCAGCAGCAACACCGTAGGTCCAGAATAGACAAGGAAACGTCCGGCTATCAAGGGTTCCTCCAAAATGTCGGTATAGAATGAGCAGAGTGACGGGAAAGCTTCAGCCACCTCACCAACTTTATCGAGCATGACATTGCACACTCCGCAATCGGGAGCCTTGATGAAGAACAGGCTGAGGCGATAATCTGCAATAATCTGTTCAATGTCCGCTATGCTTGTCAAATGTTTCATTACATTGTTTTATTTATGGTAGTCGTTTCAAGAGAAATCCCACAAATCAATCCCAATCTGCCACAATCACTCTTTCTTACTTCTTCTCGTCCATCATGTATTGATATGTAAGATTATTGCCGATTTGCAAGAATCCAGTTCGATGTTCACTTCTGTGCTTGTGCACAAAGCTATACCTGCTTGCTATACGACAGCATTCATTTCAGTTGCTTGCCGTCGGCAAAGGCATGTCCTACAGTCTTGCCCAGCTGAATATAGGTATGATGCACAGGATCGTAGGTGATGAGTTCCATTTTCTCGACATCAGGCTTGCCGTCCTCGGCCAGGAACTGCTCGTCGCATAGGATGTTCACGATTTCGGCAACGAGGTAGTAGCCCGTTTCGGACTCGTCAATCTTTTGCTTCACGCGACATTCGAGTGTCATGGGAAACTCGCAGAACACGGGGGCGTTCACGTTGGGTGCCTTCTCCACGGTCCATCCTGTCCGCTGCATTTTGTCTGAGGTGTTTCGTCCGCTGACGATGCCCACATAGTCGGCAGCCACCATCGTCTTGGCTGTGGCAAAAGTGACAGTAAACTCGGGGTTAACTGCAAGGTTATCGGTCGTATGATGAGAGCTGAGCGAAATCATGATTTCGTGCATGTCCCATTGTCCGCCCCAGGCAGCGTTCATTGCATTGGGGTTACCGTCTTTGTCGTAGGTGCCGATGATCAGCACGGGTTGTGGCAGCAGCCACGGATTTGATTTGAAGCTTTTCATTGAATACCTTTATATATTAAAAATATGACGAATGCGATTTGCAGGGCCAAGATGGCGGGGACGCCGTAGCGGAATTTCTTGTGCAACGTCTTGTGGTGCCACACCCACATGCCAGCCCACGCCCCGATGCTGCCGCCGAGGACGGCCAGCAGCAGGAGAGAGGCCTCACGGATGCGCCACATGGAGCGTTTTGCTTTCCACTTGTCGATGCCGTAGGTGATGAACGTCAGCACGTTAATGACGGCGAAATAGATCAGTAAGAGTTTCATCATGTATGTTTTATTTAAAACCTATTCTGTCCGTCCTCGGTGTAGGAGTTACGTGCAGGTACGAGTTGGAGCCTACGAAAGCATGGGCCGATCGTCCATGGCTGTTGCCCGTCTATGGGGAACGCCGTTGGTTGAGTAATATAATTTTGGATCATACTTCCTTCTTCTTTGGGGAAGATAACTTCTCAGAAATACCTTCCCAGCAATGATTCATCCGACCATTTTCGCTATCAGCCTCTCGTCAGCCTGAGGCAGTAGCGCCGTGAGATGCGCCATGATGCGTTCGCGTGACTCCTGCGGCGTGCGGTGGCATAGGCAGGCCTCTCGCCCCATGAGCCGCTCCGGCGTGGTGAGCAGGGCCCACCCGAAGCCATACTCGCGTCCGTGCTTGTCGGTGGGATAGACGAAGTCTTCGGTGACGATGTAGGTCGCCATCTGCAGGCGGCTGACGTAGGCATCGAACTTCGAGCGCATGTTCTTGCCGGTGAAGTCGCAGGCGGCACGCAGCTCGCGGGTAATCATGCTACCGTTTTCGCGCAACGTCGTCAGGATGATGTCGTCAATGCTGCCTTCTTCAGGCATGGGATGCTGACTGCGGCGCCAATTGTATAAATCGGGCCACCACTCGCGGCTGATGAAGGCCGCTTTGCCCGCTAAGAACTTACCGTAAACACAGCTGCCATCGCGCACCACGGAGCCTTTCCATTGCCATAGGGGCCACTCCCACGTGCCGTCGTCAAACTTCGTGAAGCGGCACTCCTCGGCCATCATGCTCTCGGCCGCAAATCCCTGTATGCCACTTTCAAGCAGCGGCAGGAAACCCACCTGACGGACGCATGCCATCAGCTCAGGGCAGGAGTGGATAAAGCCTATCGCCCCGTTGCGCTCCTGGATGTTCTTGAAATACGTTAAGAATGCATTCATAAATATGATTCTATCGCTCTATATTCAGGTTTTACGGCGCAAAGATAGCGAATAATTCATTATGTAGTTAAAGAAAAGATGGAAAAGTATTCGTATATTTTGCCCAATGGAGATTGTTTATGGGAAATAATGCGTATCTTTGCGCCATGTTAAACGATAAAAACCTAAAGACGATGAACGAGAAATTTCCATACGGTTATGATGTGAATGCCTACATCGACAAGGCTTTCGAGCAGATGAAGGCCGATTTTCCTTGGGCTACGAGGGACATGATAGCGAAGGATACCTATTTAGGCATCAAGAAGGTGGGCGACGACTATCAGTATGTCAGCTACTACAACAAAGGCGACGGAACGATGGAGGCCAGAATTTTAGACATTGACAGCGAGAAGTTCATACGCCTTCTGGCTGATGGTCATGATTGGGTGCTTGAGCAAGCTAATCCCGTCAATGCAATGCTCGACGTGCCGTCGTCATGCCGTTGCAGCGGCGACTGGTTTCTGGAGATCTACCGGATTCAGAAGCATGAGAAGGGAGGCTTCTCGGCCTATGTGCAGGCAGGCAATCGTTCGGCTGGCGGCTCGAGGACGTTCTTCATTCCCGCCTCCTATCTCCAGTTGCCGTGGGAGGAGTTCCTCGACAAGTATCTCGAATTGGTATCGCCCGGTTGCTTCTACGTCGGCAGGGCTGACCTCGAAAGGGCGAAGGGCCTGAAGGAGTTTCTCGGTTTTAAATGATTAAACCCCTATGAGAACTGTCATTATCTCAGCCTTACTGCTCCTGACATCGTTCACCGCCGCAGCGCGGCCTGCCTACGTAGAGCGGCAGAAACTGAACTTCAACGCCGAATGGAGACTGCAAGTAGGCGACTTCCCAGAGGCTGCGAAGATGGACTTCGACGACAGCCAGTGGCGACAGGTGACGCTGCCATACGCCTTCAACGGCGACGAGGCTTTCCGCAAGGATATCGTTGAACTGACCGACACAATTGTCTGGTATAGAAAAGTATTCAAAGCCTCCCCTTCGGGAGGAGGTTTGGAGGGGGCTAAATACTTCATCGAGTTCGAGGGCGTGCGCCAAGGAGCCGACTTCTACCTCAACGGTCATCACTTAGGTTTCAGCGAGAACGGAGTGATGGCATGCGGCTTCGACCTGACACCTTATATCCGTAAGGGTAACAACGTGTTAGCCGTTCGCTGCGACAACAGCTGGAACTATCGCTCCCGTGAGTTCAACAGCCGCTATCAGTGGAACGACCGCAATTTCAACGCCAACTACGGCGGCATACCAAAGAACGTATGGCTTCACGTCACCGGCAAGCTCTACCAGACGCTGCCCCTGTATTCAAACCTCGGCACTACCGGCACCTACGTCTATGCCACCGACTTCGACATTCAAAACCACAAGGCCGTCGTACACGTGGAAAGCGAGGTGAGGAACGAAGACACCAAGGCAAGGACGTTCTTCCTGACCGTCGTGGTGAAGGACGCCGACGGCAACAAGGTTGCGGGTTTCAACGGCAGCGAGCGAATAACCTTGCAGCCTGGGGAAACTATCGTTGCCAAGGCCGAACAGGTGCTGCAGGGCTTGCATTTCTGGTCATGGGGCTACGGCTATCTCTACACAGTAGAGACATATCTGCGCGATAAACTTGAAACGGCTACCGTGGAGAACGACCGTGTCATAACCCGCACCGGTTTCCGCAAGACACGCTTCGGCGAAGGCAAGATATGGTTGAACGACCGCGTGATGATGGTCCACGGCTACGCCCAGCGCACCAGCAACGAGTGGCCGGGCGTGGGACTTTCCGTGCCTGCCTGGCTCAGCGACTATTCCAACGGACTGATGGTGCAGTCGGGCGGTAATATGGTACGCTGGATGCACGTGACGCCGTGGAAACAGGACATCGAGTCGTGTGATCGCGTAGGTCTGCCCCAGGCCATGCCCGCCGGCGATGCCGAGAAAGACGTGGACGGCGCACGCTGGCAACAGCGCACAGCCCTGATGCGCGATGCCATCATCTACAACCGCAACAACCCTTCGATTCTGTTCTACGAATGCGGCAACGAGAGCATCAGCCGCGAACACATGATGGAGATGAAGGCTATTCGCGACGCTTATGACCCCCATGGCGGTCGAGCCATCGGCAGCCGCGAGATGCTCGACATCAACGAAGCGGAGTATGGCGGCGAGATGCTGTATATCAACAAGTCCAAGAAGCACCCCATGTGGGCCATGGAGTATTGTCGTGACGAAGGTCTGCGCAAGTACTGGGACCAGTGGAGTCCTCCCTACCACAAGGAGGGCGACGGCCCCCTCTATCGCGGCAATCCTGCTCGCGAGTACAACCATAATATGGATCAGTTTGCAATAGAGATGGTGCGGCGCTGGTACGACTACTGGCGTGAGCGTCCCGGCACAGGCACGCGCGTGTCCTCAGGCGGCGTGAAGATTGTCTTCAGCGACACCAACACCCACCACCGCGGCGAGTCGAACTACCGCACCAGCGGCGTCACCGACGCCATGCGTTTACCCAAGGATGCCTTCTTCGTGCATCAGGTGATGTGGAACGGATGGGTGGAGCCTGAGCAGCCGCAAACGTATATCATCGGCCATTGGAGCTATGAATCGCCTGTGGTCAAGCCTGTTTATGTCGTTTCCACCGCCGACGATGTGGAGCTGTTGCTGAACGGACGCTCGCTGGGCAAGGGAAAACAGGATTACCGTTACCTCTTCACCTTCGACAATATAGCTTACGAGCCCGGCACGCTGGAGGCAGTAGGTTCCGATGGCAGTCGTTACAAACTGCAAACGGCAGGCAAGCCACGTCAGCTGCGCCTCCAAGCCATCGAGAATCCCGAGGGCACCAAGGCCGACGGGGCCGATATGGTGCTGTTCCAGGTGGAGGTCGTTGACGATCAGGGCCGCCGCTGTCCGCTCGACAATCGCACGGTTCATTTCGAACTACAGGGCCAGGGGCAATGGATAGGCGGCATAGCAGCCCGTAACAATCATGAGCTGCAG
>Ga0247611_10011760_pt1 | contig 10037 bp, 6 predicted proteins | sample 177DNAGHGhighgp2_FD_192422 | JGI IMG/M metagenome (GOLD analysis project Ga0247611, IMG submission 192422) | Sheep rumen microbial communities from Palmerston North, Manawatu-Wanganui, New Zealand - 1770 DNA GHGhigh gp2 | ecosystem: Host-associated > Mammals > Digestive system > Stomach > Rumen ... | reverse complement strand
ACAAAATGCGGTAGATATGCATATTGTTGGCCTCGTGATTCAGCTTTTATAACCAGAGCAATGGATATTTTGAAAATGGAAAAAGAAACTGAAAAATTCTATAAAGTTTTTTGTAAAATAACACAAAGTAAAAATGGAATGTGGGAGCAAAGATTTTATTCAGATGGTAGATTAGCACCTTCTTGGGGATATCAAGTAGATGAAACAGCTTCTGTAATATATGGAGTATATACACATTATAGGTACACAAAAAACTTTAAATTTTTAAAAGAAAATCTTCCAATGTGTGAAAAAGCACTTGATTTCTTGAAAAGATATGTAAAAGATTTACTAGAAGATACAAAGAAATATCATATAAGCTATGATTTATGGGAAATGTGTGAAGGTATACATTTATACAGTTTATCTAGTATATATTGTGCATTTGAGACAATGCTTGAAATATATAATGTCCTTGGAAAAAATGTATCAAATTTTGAAAATAATAGATTAAAAGACGAAAAAATTTCAAAATCAAAAGTAGAAATTGAAAAACTAAGAACAGACTTAAAGCATTATATTCAAGAAAAAATGTATGATGAAGAAAAGAAATGCTATGTAAGAAATCCTGAAGATAAAAAAATGGATATTAGTATTTTAGGAGCAGTTACTCCATATAAAGTATTTACTCCAAATGAAAAGAAAATAGAAAACACAGTTGAAAGAATAAATATGAGTTTGCGTACATACACCGGAGGATATCAAAGATTTGAACAGGATCATTATATGAATGGAAATCCATGGCCTATTGCAAATTGTTGGATGACCTTATATTATTTAGAGAAGGGTGAAAACAAAAAAGCTAAAGAGACATTTGATTTTGTTGTAAAGACTGCAGGATTGCATAGCTTCTTAGGAGAACAAGTAAATAACGAAACCTTAGAAGCAAATTGGGTTATAGGGCTAGGTTGGAGTCATGCAATGTTTATTATAGTTTTAGAAAAGATGTTAAGGGGTTAAGGTTCCTTTTGGGGTTCTTTTTTGGAACGGAGGAAAAAATGCCCCAGACTGATTTATAAATATTTGCAATGAAATTTTTTAAAAATAAATTTTTCAAAAAATTTGAAGGAGAAAAATATGAAAAATGAAAAAGGTATTACACTTGCATCTTTGGTAATTACTATAATAGTGTTGATGATTTTAGCTTCTATTGTAACATATTCTGGAGTAGGAACAATCAGATATACAAATTATAATAAAGCAAAAGCAGAAATCGAAATGATGCAAACAAATGTAAATACTTGGTATGATGAATATAAAAAAATAGAAGTTACAGAAGAAGAAGTGCCAGAAGGAGAAACAGCAGAAGATATATTGGAGAGTAAGCAACAAATGTTTATTGCACAGTATGGAGTTCCAACTAGTCATGATTCTTGTGATAATACTATATTGAACAGCACAATTCAAGGGGTTCGTGAAAATGGATATACAGTTAATACTGAAAATTTAATGTTTATGTCTATACAAACTCTTAAAAATAAATTGGGTATTGATTTCGCTTATGATTATCTAATAAGCATTCCAGAAAGACAAGTAATATTATTTAATGGAGTTTTATATAATAACAAAAAATACTATACTGCAGAAGATTTTGGGATAATGAATGTGAAAAGCAATGAACCTACTTCAATTTCGTTTAATTTGGAACAGGGAGATAATACTGATGTTATAATTTCAAATTTGAAATTATTAGATAGTGATTCAAAAGAATCAGATATTAGTAAATTCATTGTTCAATATACAAAATCTGGCCAAAATGATTGGAAGGATATAACAAATGATGTTGTAAAATTTGAAGACGGAGAAGATAATAATAAGACTACAAAATATAAGTTTGCTGTTAAAGAATTTGGAGAATATGATGTTAGAATTACAACTACAGATAAAAAAGTTTTTAAGATAGGTCAAGTTGAAATATATGAAAAGAAATTAACGGAAGAGGCTCCTAGAATTTATGTATCAACATTAGACTATACAGCAAGTTCTGAAGAAGATAATACTAAAATACTAACAATAGATGGAGCAATGTTATTATCTGCCGGAAGTCAAACTGTGCCATCAAGGGTAGAAAATGATAAATTTGTATGGAGATCTAGCAATACAAATGTAGCAACAGTAACTACTGATGGAGTAGTAAAATGTGGAACTGAAACAGGAACAGCTATAATAACGCTAATAGGTTCTAATAAAACAAAAAGTATATGTAAAGTAAAAACAACAGCAAAAATTGCCAAAGAAAAGCAAGATTCAAATTATACAATAAATGGACAAGAAGGCACAGATGTAAATCCAACAATACCAGGAGGATTTTATGCAATAGATACAAATATAACAGAAACAACTGCAAATAATATAGATTGGAAATTAACAGGAAACCAAACAAATACAGGAAAAGGTCTTGTTATAATGAATGAAGATGGAGACCAATTTGTATGGGTACCTGTAAAAAAGGATGAGGTAGTTTTAGATACTACTAATCACACAACACCATCAACAAGCGCAGTAACAGTAACAAGCGATCTTTATACTCCAATGGCAACAACATACACATATAATGGAAACACATATTATAGAGGAATGTTATATACATTTGAAGGAGACACAACATCAACAACGGTGAAATATGAATCAAGTTATGCACCAGGGACAACAAATCATAGAGAGCCAAGTTTAGTGACAGGAAACGATAGTGATAAATGGGCTCCAATGACAAGTGTAACAGGAACAACTTATGATGCACAATATTTTACCAATGCAGGATTTACAGAAGCACAAGGAGTAACAGGATTTGGATTAAAAATGCAAACAGATTATGATGAAATGATTACACAAGTACAAGCTTATGGAGGATTTTGGGTAGGCAGATTCGAATCAAGTTGGAATGATAAAATTAAGAAAGTTGCAAGTGTAGCAGGAGCAAAAAGTTTAACAAGTACTGATAAAAGTGATAGAGATGAAGCAAATATGTGGTATGGATTATATAGAACACATAAAGCATATTCAAACAATTCTAGTATGATATGGGGAAGTCAATATGATGCAATGATGAATTGGATGGCAAAAAATGGAATTACAGTTGGGACATCAACAGTTATGAGTGGAACTGCAAGAAATACTGGAAACGATGCAACAAGTGGAAAAAGAATAACAGGAAATCCCAAGTATAATGATAGATTAAGTAATGTAATAGATATATATGGTAATTCATTTGAGTGGATATTAGAGGCCGGCAACACGTACGGTCGTGTTTACAGGGGTGGCATTTGCATTTACAGTTATTCACCTTCTCTTCGCAGCTACAACTATCCTAACAATACCTACGAATACGATTGTTCTCGCCTCTCACTTTACATAAAATAGAACTGATACCTAAAAGCGATAAAGCATAGTGAAAAAATGGACGGCAAAAATGGACGGTTCTCTTTTCAAAAACTTTAATATAAATATATGAATTAAAACAATATAAAGCAAATATAATAAAAAATGGAGGAATTAAAATGACAATAATACAATCAATAATTTTAGGAGTGGTTCAAGGATTAACAGAATTTTTACCAATCTCAAGTTCTGGTCACCTCAACTTATTTCCATGGATTTTAGGATGGCAGGAAATGCCAGAATCATTCGATGTAGCATTACATATAGGAACATTACTTGCAATAGTAATATATTTTTGGAAAGATTGGCTAGGCTTAATAATGGGAGGATATAACCAAACAATTAAGAAAAAACCATCAACTGAAGGAAAAATATTTTGGTATATTGTATTATCTACAATACCAGCAGGTATATTAAGTTTAGTATTAGATAAAGTAGCTGACAAAATTGTTGGAGACAATTTAGATTTAGAAATGGTTTTAATTGCAATCGCACTAATTGTGTTAGGAATTGTGCTTTATCTTGTTGATGAAAGATCAAAGTCAAAAACAAATTATGAACACATTACATTTAAACAATCTTTATGGATTGCATGTTCACAAGCAATAGCTGCAGCATTTCCTGGAACATCACGTTCAGGAATTACAATGACTACAGCAAGATATTTAGGAGTAGATAGAGAAAGCGCAGCAAAATATTCATTTTTATTAGCAACTCCAATAACGCTTGCAGCGGTAATATTTGACTTGAAGCATTTTGCCTTTGATGCATCATTCTTTGTTGGAATTTTAACTAGTTTTATAGTTGGATTCTTAGTTATAAAGTTTTTGATGGATTATTTGAAAAAGGGTAATTTTAAATATTTTGCAATTTATAGAGTTGTAATTGGAGTAATAGTACTTGGAATTTATTTGATTAGATAAGAAATCTTTCTCATGTGAAGTATAATAAAAAGAATTAGATTCATAATAATTAAATCTAATTCTTTTTCATTTATGCTAATTTTGTCTGTAACTCTTTTATTTCTACATCATGTTTTTTTAGATGCTGAGTAGTTTCAGAATTAAACTTTACAATATCACGGAAAGCTTCAGAGACTGCCTCAAGATTTTCTTTAGCATATTGTTTTGTCTCTGCAATATCTTTAGAAAGGACGTCAATTCTATTATTTAGATTTTGCTCGACATTGTCAATTCTATTATTTAAACTTTTTTCGACACTGTCAATTCTATTATTTAAACTTTGCTCGACAATGTCAATTCTATTATTTAAACTTTGCTCGACACTGTCAATTCTATTATTTAGATTTTGCTCGACATTGTCAATTCTATTATTTAAACTTTTTTCGACACTGTCAATTCTATTATTTAAACTTTTTTCAACATTGTCAATTCTTTTACTTAGTTTTAATTCAACTGAGTCAATTTTTTTATCTAAATTATCAAGCTTAGTATCATACTTTTTTTCTAGTCTGTTAAATTCATCTTTTACTTCTATTCTAAAATCATTAAAAGAGTTTTGCAAATTATTTAATCCTTTTGAAAGAGAAATTAATAATTCGTCTCTTTGGTTATTGGTCATAAAATTCACCTCCTAATAAAAAATAACTGGAAATAATGTAAATTTGAATAAAAAAGGGAATGTAAAGATACACTAGATTATATTAAATATAATATGATAAAATCATACCATGAATTAGAGTGAGTGTCAATAGAAAAAAACAAAAAATTTATCATAATTATTAAAAAATACAATATAGATTTAATAAAATTGTGAAAATAATGTGAATTTTAAAATTAGGTATTGACAATTTTAAAAAATGGGTATATTATTATTAGCAGTTAATAATAAAGAGTGCTAAAAACAAAAATGAATATATATCTAATATCGTTTGAATAGTTTAAAAATGCAGTTATATACAAAATATATATCTTGCTTTTTGAAATTATTCCAACTAGTTATAAAAGCATTCTTTTTTATAGAAAATAAAAAGAGGAGGTAATTTAAATGATAAAACCATTAAGCGATAGAGTTTTAATAAAAATGAAAGAAAAAGAAGAAACTACTAAAAGTGGGATAATTTTAGCAAGTGCAAGCCAAGAAAAGCCACAGGTTGCTGAAGTTATTGAAGTTGGACCAGGTGAGAAATTAAAAGGTGAACTTCAAGAAATGTATGTAAAAAAGGGAGACAATGTAATAGTTAGCAAGTATGCAGGTACAGAAGTAAAATATGAAGGCAATGAGTATATAATTGTTAAACAAGATGATATCTTAGCTATAGTAGAATAAAAAAATAAGCGAGCAAAAAAGAACCGGTCCCAAATGTCCGGGCAAAAAAGAACCGGCCCCAAATGCTCAAAAAGGAGGATTTTAAAATGGCAAAGCAAATTGTTTATGGCGAAGAAGCCAGAAAAAGTTTATTAAAAGGTGTCAATAAATTAGCAGACACAGTAAAGGTTACATTAGGACCAAAAGGGAGAAATGTAGTATTAGATAAGAGTTTTGGTTCACCACTAATTACAAATGATGGTGTAACAATTGCAAAAGAGATTGAATTAGAAGATAAATTTGAAAACATGGGAGCGCGTTTGGTTAAAGAGGTTTCTACAAAGACAAATGATGTTGCAGGAGATGGGACTACAACAGCCACAGTTTTAGCGCAAGCCATGGTTAAAGAAGGAGTTAAAAATGTTGCAGCAGGGGCCGATCCAATGAGTGTAAAAAGAGGAATGGATAAGGCAACCGATTCTGCAGTAAAAGCTTTAAAAGAAATAAGTTCAGCAGTTAATGGAAAAGAAGATATTGCAAGAGTTGCAAGCATTTCTGCAAATAATATAGAAATAGGAAATTTAATTGCAGATGCAATGGATAAAGTTTCCAAAGATGGAGTTATAACAATCGAAGAATCAAAAACTTCTCAAACAGAATTAAATGTTGTAGAAGGAATGCAATTTGATAAAGGTTATGTTTCTCCATATATGGTAACAGATACAGAAAAGATGGAAGCAGTTTTAGATAATCCATATATTTTAATTACAGATAAGAAAATAAGCAATATTCAAGAAATATTACCATTATTAGAAAATTTAATGCAACAATCAGGAAAGCTTTTAATTATTTGTGATGATGTTGAACAAGAAGCCTTATCAACAATTGTACTTAACAAATTAAGAGGAGTTTTAAATGTTGTAGCTGTAAAAGCTCCAGGATTTGGAGATAAGAGAAAAGCAATGTTACAAGATATTGCAATTTTAACAGGTGGAGAAGTTATTACATCCGAATTAGGTTTAGAGTTGAAAGATACAAAACTTGAACAATTAGGAAAAGCAAAACAGGTTAAAGTTCAAAAAGAAAATACAATAATTGTTGATGGTGCAGGAGATAAAGCAAAAATATCAGAGAGAGTAAATCAAATAAGAAATCAAATTGAAGAGACAAAGAGTGAATTTGACAAAGAAAATTTACAAGAAAGACTAGCAAAAATTGCAGGTGGGGTAGCAGTTATTGGAGTTGGAGCTGCAACAGAAATTGAAATGAAAGAGAAGAAGCTTCGTATAGAAGATGCTTTATCTGCAACAAAAGCAGCGGTTGAAGAAGGAATTGTAGCTGGTGGAGGAACAGCCCTAATAAATGTAATTCCAAAAGTAGAAAAATTAGTTTCTTCATTAGAAGAAGGAGAAAAACTTGGTGGAACGATTGTGCTTAAGGCTTTAGAAGAGCCACTTAGTCAAATTGTCAGAAATGCAGGCTTAGAGCCAGCAGTAGTTGTTGAAAATGTAAAAAAAGCAGATGCCGGATTTGGGTTTGATGCTTCAAAAGAACAATATGTGGATATGAAAAAAGCAGGAATTGTAGATCCTACAAAGGTTACAAGAAGTGCTTTACAAAATGCTACATCAATTGCTTCAATGGTAATTACAACAGAAAGCTTAGTTGCAGATGCACCTGAAAAAGATGGTTGCAATTGTGGCCATGGAGAAGGTGCAGGAATGCCAGATATGGGTGGAATGTATTAATAAATCTATATAGAAAAAATGAGCGGATGACTCTAATATAATATTTATTCTTGCTTACTTAGGTAGGTAGGAATAAATTTTTTTATTACATCAAAACATTATGAAACTTTGATTTTGCAACACATAGTGAAAATAAAAATCTTATTTTTAAAAGAAAATTTGTAATGCACTCCTTAAACCAAACAAAGTGTAAGAAATATACTATAATTATGCTTTTAATGCTTTTGAAATTCTAAAATAAACATTTATTATTAAGGCATATATTATTTTTGACTAAAGATATTGTAAAAATGCATTATCACCAATCCTCAGCTTACTATCAAAAAATGAGGTAGATAGAAATAATTTAAAAAGAATAATATATTTTATTTTAATTAGAATAAATATAATTTAAAATATGAAACTTAGTTTGTTGAAAAGTAATAAAAGTAAATATAAAAAAGTTGCGAAATTTCTTGTATAAAGCAAAAAAAAATGATAGAATAATTTAAGAAAAAATAATTTATAAAACAAAAATGAATTTGGAGGATTTTATGGAGAGAAACAAGACTATTATAAAAACAAGTATTCAAGGAATAATTGTAAATATTATACTTGTGATTTTTAAGGCAATTGTAGGAGTTATAGTAAATTCTATTGCTATAATTTTAGATGCAGTAAATAATTTAAGTGATGCAATTTCATCAATAATTACAATAATTGGAACTAAACTTGCTGGGAAAAGACCAGATAAAGAGCATCCTTATGGTCATGGAAGAATAGAATATTTCGCTTCTTTGATAATTGCTATAATTGTACTAGTTGCAGGTGTTACATCAGGAAAAGAATCTATAGAAAAAATAATTCATCCTGTAAAAGCAGATTATACAATTGCTTCTCTTATTATAATTATAGTTGCAGTAATTGTGAAATTTTTCTTAGGAAGACATGTAAAAAGTGTTGGAGAAAAAATAGATTCACAAAGTTTAATTGCTTCAGGAACAGATGCTTTTATGGATGCCGTGTTATCATTTTCAACACTAGTAGCTGCTGTTATAAGTTTAATATGGGGAATTAGTCTAGAAGGATATTTAGGATTTGTAATTTCTGTAATAATTGTAAAATCAAGTTTTGAAATAATGAAAGAAACATTAAATAGTATAATTGGAGCAAGGGCAGATAGTGGACTTACTCAAAAACTTAGAGAAAAAGTAAATGAATTTGAGGAGGTTCAAGGAGTTTATGACATAACACTTCACAATTATGGTCCGTCACAAATAATGGGGTCTATTCATATTCAAGTTGATGATAATATGACAGCAAAAGAAATTCATAAATTAACAAGAAAAATTCAACTGTATATATATGGGGAACTAGGAATAGTTTTAACAATTGGAATTTATGCATCAAATAGTAGTGAAGAACATTTTATACAAATAAAAAATGAACTTGCAAAGATTATTCAAAAATATTCTGAAGTATTGCAAATGCATGGTTTTTATGTTGATGAAGAAAGTAAAACAGTTTCTTTTGATTTGATTATTGACTTTAAGGCAGAAAATAAAGAAAATATAAAAGATGAAGTTGTAAAAGAAATAAAAGAGAAGTATCCGGATTATAACTATTTTGTAATATTAGATACAGATTTTAGCGACTAAAGTATTGATTTTTTGGATAATAGGTGGTAGAATAGATGACATAAGTTGGTAGAAAGGAATGATAGTAGTTATGGACAATTTAGAGATAATAAAAAGAAAAGCAGTACAAATCTTTAATGAGGAAGATTTGGAAAAAAAGATAAAAAGTGGAAAAAAATTAGTAATAAAATTTGGAGCAGACCCATCAAGACCTGATCTACATATTGGTCATAGTGTTGTTTTAAGAGTATTAAAACAATTTCAAGATATGGGACATGATGTTGTATTTCTAGTTGGAGATTTTACAGGGATGATAGGAGATCCATCAGGAAAGAGTAAAACAAGACCTGCACTTACATTTGAACAAACAAGAAAATCAGCTGAAACCTATGTGGAACAGGCTTCAAAAATATTAGACAAGGAAAAAACAAAAATAGTATATAACTCAGAATGGCTTTCAAAGATGACTTTTGAAGACGTTCTTAAATTAGCAGGAAAATATACAGTTGCAAGAATTATGGAAAGAGATGACTTTAAAAACAGATTTGAAAACAATCTTCCACTTTCTATGCATGAATTATTATATCCATTAATGCAAGGATATGACTCAGTTGCATTACATGCAGACATAGAAATTGGTGGAACTGATCAAACCTTCAACCTTTTGGTAGGAAGAGAGTTACAAAAAGATTATAATCAGGAGCAACAAGTTGTAATGACATTTCCTTTACTTGTTGGATTAGACGGAAAAGAAAAGATGAGTAAATCTTTAGATAACTATATAGGAATTTCAGAAGATCCATTTTCAAAATTAGAAAAATCAATGAAAATTCCAGATGACGTATTAAGACAATATTTTGAGCTTGCTACAGATTTGCCAATAGAAGAAATTGACAAAATTATGAGTGGAGATATAAGAGAAGCTCATTTCAGATTTGCAAAAGAATTGCTTACAATGTATGATGATGTAAATGAATTTGAAGAACTA
>Ga0247611_10011759_pt1 | contig 10038 bp, 10 predicted proteins | sample 177DNAGHGhighgp2_FD_192422 | JGI IMG/M metagenome (GOLD analysis project Ga0247611, IMG submission 192422) | Sheep rumen microbial communities from Palmerston North, Manawatu-Wanganui, New Zealand - 1770 DNA GHGhigh gp2 | ecosystem: Host-associated > Mammals > Digestive system > Stomach > Rumen... | reverse complement strand
GTTAAGGCGTGAGGATGTTTCGCCCACGTTCTTCTCATTGGTGTAGTCCTTAATGAACTTGTATATATCGTCACAGTCTTTGGCTGCCTGTGTGAAGAAGCTCAACAAATTGACAACTCTCATCCATAGCACCTCGCTGCGAACCATGAAGGCCCCACTCAACGCCAGCGTGTCGGTATAGCATAGTGTTGGGTAGTTGTTGGTCACATCGTTCCAGGTGGAGCCGTTGTAAAGGTACTTGTGGCAGGTGATGTTGGGATTAGCCAAGTACTTGATGAATACACCAGACATCCATGTCGGCGATTCAAAGGTGTTGCTATTGTCGGCCTTGCCGTTTATATCCACGAAAACAAGCATCTTTGTGTTGGTGTCGCCGGATGAATTGCCAGCCGCATTCTCTACCACGTCGCCGAACATCTTTACGCTATCGTCGCCGATGTTGTTGTTGGTGGTCTTGGGGCACTCCATGAACGGGTCGGCCTTGGTGATGTTCTCCGCGCCGTCAAAGAAGTCAGGCAACACATCATCGTAGTCGTTCAGCTTGCACTTGACAGTAATCTTGTTGAATACATCACCGATGCTCAGTTTCGCGTTACCCTCGTAGTGCAAGCCTTTCTCAATCACGATAGGTGGCAGACTTGTCGCTACCGCGTGAGGGTCTGCATCGCTTCCGATGGTATAATTGAGCCAGCGCGGTGCTCCATTGTCAGCCTTCACCGCGTCGTAGTCCACGAAATAGACCGTAGTGCCGTAGGCTATCGCCGAGCAACCGATGAACTGTGCCAACTGTTCAAGCACTTCCTGGCATGTCCACGCCACATCTGCATCCGTTTTCTTCTCGTCGCTCTTGCTGTCAAAGAAGTTGCACTCGCTGATGTAGAGGTTGTCAAGAAGATAGTCGTTAACACCAGGGATGCCCGTGTTGTCACTTACATAGAAACGGTTGTAACAGTTGCACTGGGCGAGGATATGGTCAACAATCTCTCTGAACGAATGCACTGCCTTGGTTTCATCGATAGGCGTGTACTTGATGTACTGGAGCGTGCTCAGTCCGTCAATGCACTCTATTTCGATAGTCTGAATGGCTTGGTAGCCCATGTCGTAGAGGTTGGGCGTGACAAACCCGACCCATTCAACGATGTTAGACAAGCCAGTAACCATGACTTTCGTGCCTTGTGCCGTGGGGCTGTAGATGTCGAAAAGATAGCCATCGGTGACAATCTGAATCGTTGCGCCTGTGCACTTCATAGGCTTGTAGATGGTATCGTCACCGCTGTCCATCGTGGTGACAACAGGCGTTTTCCCCAGCGTGATGGGGAAAACGGTGTCGTTGTTGGCATTATAGGAAGGCGACCAACCCGTGAAGAGTCTCACGGTGTGAACGGTGCCTTCTATGTCTGCAAATTTTCCCTCGTATATCATGACAGTTTCCTTGTTTTTCGGTCAAAGTTGTTTAAGACTCCCTTGAGCTTGGAACCAGCAATTTCAAATTCCACCAGGCCACCGGCATTGGGAGCAACGCCGCCATCCAACATGCGGAACAGGCGCGACTGCTGCCCTTGCGTGAGCACCATCTCGCCCGCATTGGCCCTCACATACATCTGGTCGCCGTGGTAGCTGTTACCCTTGATGATACCACCAGAAGCATAGCCACTGGTGAGGCTCTTGATTTGAGCAATCATCGCAATCAGTTGTGCCATGCCAGCGATACCGAAAGCAGCCCAGCCGATAGGGCCGAGTTGTCCAGCTCCCTTCATAGCCATAGCAAACGACAAAGCAAGGTTACCGATGGTTTGGGCAATGAGTCCACCGATCTGCAATCCTTTGTCCTCCATCGCTGAACCGATAGCACTGACAGCCTGGCCCGCTGAACCGAGGGCAGCACCCATTGCACCGATAGCGGCCTTGGTATCGCCTACGTCGCTCTTGAAGATGCTGATCACGTTGGAAATGTTGGCGAATGTGGACATTACCAGGTTACCCATGTCGCCCATCTTTGAGCCAATGCCATCATATAGTTCCATTGTGCGCTCCAGCTCTTTGTTGAGCCAAACCTGCTGTTGGATAAGTTCCATATTCTGGGACTTGGGCAAGGATACTCTACCAAGTTTGCCGGGTAGTGTAGGCTTAGTGCCGCCAAAAAGGTCTTTGAACCTTCCCAGCCCAGCCGCGTCGATGGACTTGCCGAGTTGGGCACCAGCCACCTCAAACTGCTTGAGGATGTCTTTTGCCGCCTTGATCTTGGCATACAGGTCGGCGAACTGCTTACCGTAATCGTCAAGCTGTTCCTGGCTCAGTTTGGTAACATCCACATTGCTCTGCAACACCGTATTCAGCGCACTGAGCTGGGCCTCGTATGCCTTCAGTGAATCAGGTGCATATGTGGGCTTGTTGGAACCGCGAGAGCCGCCTTTCTTGCCGGTCTTCTTGCCACCGCCAATAGTAGGTACATCAATAGCCGGTGTAGCGACGGATGACTCGGTATGCTGTAGCCGTTCAATCTCTTTGTTGTAAGCCTTGATGTTGTTGTTGCGGTAAGCAAGTTGTTCCTTCAGCTCATTGACGCTCTTTTCCCAACCTGCGACCTGGGCGTTCCTCAGTTCATTGATGCGCTTCGCAAGAGCGTCGCCCTGCTCTTTCTCGTACTTCCGTTGTAGCCTCAGTTCGTTGATGGTCTGCTGTCGGGCCTGTTTCTCGTTGTAGCGTTTCTTCCCGCTGGTGTCGGTGTCGTTCAGGTAGTGGTTGAGACGGTCATCGGCATGTTTGCGGATGCGGTCATTGGATGACTTGGCATGGTCACCGATGCGGGTCTCAGCACTGTTACGCATAAATTGTGCGATACCTTGCAGGGCTTGGTTGATCAGTTGGATGAACGAGGCAAGGAAACCGCAACTCTCACCGATAGCCGCCGTCAAGGTCTCCCATGAAGCGGACATCCTGTTGAGTTGTGCGTCGAGTGTCTTGCCGTTGACTTCTGCCTGGAGGTGTGCCTCGCTGGTGTCGGTCACCGCTTCGGTGAGGGCCTTCACCTGCTCGGTGGAGTCTGCAAGGATGGCGGCGGCGTTGTAGTTACGCTTACCGAATAGCTTCACCATTTCGTTGGTGTTGCCAATGCGGGCGTGAAGGTTCTCCATCGCTTTGTCAAGGCCCACGATTTTGGGGTTAAGGTCATCCCCTGCCGTTGTGCCCATTACCAGCAAGACGTTGCGTAATGCAGTACCGGCTTCTGCCGCGTCGGGCATACGCTTTGCAAGTGCTTCAATGAGTGCCGTGCCTTGCTGTACAGACAGCCCTGCATTGCGGATGGCAGAGCCGCATTTGGTGAAGGCAGTGGCAAGATACTCAATGTTACCTGCGCCGTTCTTGGAGCCAGCAGCTAACACATTGATGTAGGTCTCAGCATCGTCGGCACTGGCTCCCATCTGGTTCATGATGCCCGTCAGCGACTCAATGGCAGACTCCAGGGGCATGACACCAGCCTTCGCCAGTGTCGCTGCACTACGGGCTACTGCATCAAGGGCTTCGGGGGTCTTCAGCAGCTCAGGCATTTTGGAGCCTATGACCCCGTAGGAATCGACAATCTCCTTGCTGCTGATGCCCATCTGCATAGCGGTGTCCGTAGCCATCTGCTTTACACTGCCCATCACGTCGCTGCTCAAGCCGGTCAACGACTGGAGGTGTGACAGGCTTGTTTCCAGGGCACGACCATTGGCGACCAAGTCACCGATAGCCTTACCCAGTGCCGCCATTGCCGCGACACTGGAGCCTAACTTGGTGAGGCCACCGAGGCCCGCGCCGCCAAGCAGCCCGCTGATGTCCTTTTTCGCCATCTGCGACCTTTTTGCAAAGCGATTGACGGATGATGTGGCCTGTGCAAGACTGCGGTCAAACCCAGCCTTGTCAATGCCTAATATGACTCTTAGATCAGCTTTAACGCTCATTCTGATTCATTATTTGTTCAAGTTGTTTCGCTTTTTCTTCCAGCCGCTTTTTATCGGCGTTGCTCATGGCCGTGTCGTGGGCTTTGGCTGTATCTTCCCATGGGAATGAAACGATGTCGCTCACGCTCATCTTCTTGGTGGAGTGGGTTTGGGCATTGATGTAGCCCATGAATCGGGCCTGCTCCCATGAGTCCTTGGAGGCGAGATAGAGAAAAGGCATTAAACAGCCTATCTCATACATCCTCATTTCATCCATGACATAGCCCGGCGGCATGTGGCCCTGGAACACGAGGATGGCGTAGATTTCGCGTGCAGTTAACTTTTTTTTTCGCCTACTGCATCATCATCACCGCCGTTAATGAGTTTCCTCATTTCCTCATCGTGTTCAAGCAGGTCACGGAATGCCTTGAAGACCGATGTGTCACAGTTGTCGATGAACTCATCAAGCCCCATGTCTAACGCCTCGTTGCTCGTCACGAGGATGGCATAGTAGTACATCAGTGTGTCCATCGTCGGCCCCAGCTCCTGGGACTGCTGCTTCAGTGCCTCGTAGAAAATCTGGGCACGCAGTGACCACTTGATTTTGTAGGTCGCGCCGTTAATCTTTACTTCCATGTTTGTTTTCTTTAATTAAAATGGGACGGGCTTTCACCCGCCCCAAAGGTCATGAACTTGAGTTTGTGATTAGGTGCCAGGGCTTACGGTGGTGGGAGTTGGAGTGAGAGGGCCGTCACCCTGCAACTGCACCGTAAAGGTGGCATTCTCGCCGTTGGGAGCGTTCACTTCGACGGAAGTGATGAGGACGGTGCCGGTGAAGCCCAGACTCTTGTTGGAGGTTGAGCCGATGGTGCCGGCGTTGGCGGGTGACCAAGCGTCGCCAGACACATCATCCACGCTGTCCTTCTTGGCTGTATAGGGATAGGTTGAGCCGCTGTCGCCCTCAATGCTGAAGGTAGCGGTTACCTTTGTCTGGCTCAACATCAGGTTGATCAAGTCCTGATAATTGTAACCAGCCCCGTCATAGCTGCACAGGTTCTCCGAATTGGCAGACCATGAGATGATGCCATAGTCGGAGCTTTGGAACTTGCCACCGTCGTCCTTGGTGGAGGTCTGCTGGGTGTCAGTGGACACCGTCAAGGTGTGGCTGGTAGCAAAAGCAATAGACTTCATGGTGCCGTTGCTCTCCTTGAGGAAAAGCATCAGGTCACCGCCTTTGATTACGTTTCTGCTCATTGTTCTATCGTGATTTGAAAGTTTAAGTCTTGTAAATAACTGGTCTCGTTGTACAATTCGGCTGCATCACTCAGAGTGATGTCGCCGATGGTAACGCCTTCAAATGTGCCGGTCTTGCCGACAAGTGCCTCAGTGATTGAATCAGCAAGCATCAAACCGCTTTGGTAGTCCATTGACACGACCTGCACACTCAGCGTGGCGTGCTGGGTCTGCAACAGCCTGTCCTTGGTGCCGTCCACCGTGAGCGATGCACGCCGATAGACAGCAAAAGGCTGCACGGTGTTTTCTTCAGCCACAATGGCGTGGGCATTGGTGATGCCCGCGTCTGCGAGTATCGCCTGTATCGCCTTAGATAAATGTAAGCCCGTCACGATTTGCCTGTTTTTTGATATGCTTTACTAATTCGTTCTCGATGTCTCTCGCTGCTTCTGGTTCCTTTGCCGCAACAGCCCTGGCGAACCAGCCCGTCTTCCCGTCGGCCCTGAATGCCCGTCCCCTGTTGGATGCCTTACGCAAGGGGATTTTCTTACCCCTGCCTCGGCGTCCCTCGGTTTTGCGGACGTTGGTGTTCATCTCGAACCACTTCAGTCGGTAGTCGCCCATGATATGCACCTTGGCGGTCTCGGAGTCCATCACCTCTACTTTGATGCCTTTTGCGAGGCTGCGCTTTTCGGTTTTTCCGTTGGCGCGCATGTAGGTCGTTGTCTTTCGGACGCTGTGCCCTATCACGCCCTGGAGGTTCTTGACGGCTTCCTTCTTGAGCTTATTGGCAGCCCCTCTGAGAGCCGCCTTGCTGACCTTTCGCTGGTTCTTGGTGTTGAGCCTACGGAACAGGGCGTAACAGCGTGAAGCATCGACAGTGATTCCGTCAGTAGCCATCATTCGTTGATGAGTTCGGTACGGATAAGGTACTCGCGGCGAATGGTGCGCCGGTCAATGGAGAGGATGCGATACTTCAGACCATTCCAAAGTATCCGCATCTCTTCATTAACTGCGCCCTGCCAGCGGATGGAAAAGGTGGTCACCCTACCGTGAAAGATTTCCTCGTTGTCGATTTCCCTGTCGCCACGGACATAGTTGACAGCGGCGGGCAAGTTGGTGACAACATCCGTCCATGTGGGCTGCGTGGCACCATAGATGTCACGAACCACATCGGGGCGTTGGATAATAATCCTTTCGGTGAGTTTCCCTGCTTCCATCATCTGCAACACTTGTGGAGTTGACCGTAGTTGATGATCTTACCGAGCAATGCCATCACGTTTGCGTAAGGTACAACGTGCTGCTGTGCGCTTGATACACCCTCACGATTCTCATACAAGGCCGCAGCCTGCATGAGAATCGCGGTGTATATCTGCGCTGGCAACACACCATCATCACCGATGTACACCGACAGGCTCTTCACCTGTAGTGTCTCGGTGACGGTCTGCTCTGCCGAGCAGAGATAAAGAGCAAGCAAATCATCTTCATCGGTAGTGGAGATGTAGCTGTGCTTCTTTAAGTCTGCTACCGTTGCGTATTTCGGTGTGTACTGCATAGTGACGGCAAGTTACTTTAGCCAGCGGATACGGTGGTGAACAACTTCAGCGAACCAGCGCGAGCTACGCCGTAGTCGAAGTAGCTGTTGATGGTGATTACCAACTCACCAGTACCAGCGGCGGTGTAGGGATCGACGGTGAGGTCGAGTGCACCCCACTGACCGATAGCGAGGTTGCTCCAATCGCCGTAGTATGCCTGGTTGGCAGCGCAACCGATGGTTTTGAACAGCGGCGTGCCGTCCACGTTGCCACCCTCATAGACCAGACGGGTGGTCTTGTTGTAGGTCATCTGACGGATAACGGCAATAGCTTCGGGAGAAGCGATGTAAGCATACTCCTCACCAACAGCCAAACGCTCAACAGCAGCCTCCACGAGAGTGGTCAGCTTGGCCCAGTCGGTAGCCACGGCAGCGGTCTGGCCGTTACCGATTCCCTTGGGAGCACCACCAGAAGCGGCAGCAGTGCCGAACATGGTAGCGTTGAGCTTGGTGATGACAGCCTTGCGGATGTCAGCCAACAGGGTAGCCTCAATCTGCGCGTTGTCCTGGGCAACCATCTGCTTCGACAGCTTGAACTGTGCTGTCAAACGATGCGGTGTCAGGTTAACGGAGTTGAATGCGTAGGTGGGATCAGCGGCATCACCTACCTCGGCAGCCCATGCAACATTACCGCCACCGAGCACGGGGATACGCACGTCACCAACGAGGCCAGGGTAGTAGCGGGCACCAGCCTTGGCTGCTACGAGACCCTCGCGGATGGGGGCAAAGGTGTTGTAAACGTCGATGCCGATGGTGTCATCGTGCTCGGCGGTTACGGTCACGGCTGCACGATGCTGGGGCACTACAATCTGACCAACGGTAACGAGGCCAGCGTTACGCATTTCCTCACGACCAGCGCGGGTGATAGCCTCAACATCGTCGCTCAGTTTCTGACCAGCGGCAACTTCACGGATGGCACGGATGAGCGAGAAGTTGCGCTTCTTCTCTTCACGCACCTTGATGGAGCTGACCTTCTTGTTGATAGCATCCTGGCCAGCCTGGAGATCGGTAATGGAACGCTTGAAGCCTTCCATGTCAGCCTTCAGAGCATCCAACTCAGCGTTGCGCTCCTGAACTTCTTCGGTTTTCTTGTTCTCGTCCATAGAATCCAAATTAGAATTAGAGTTATTATCGTTTTCTTGGTTTTCGTTCTCAATCATCCCTCTCTTGAGGGCACCGTCCAGCACCGCTGCACGGGAGTCCACATTGGTCTGCGGATAAGCAGGGTGGATGACCACGCTCACGTCATAGAGGCCGTTCACCTCATCGACGTAGCGGATAAGCGCACGGCTATCCTTGTCGTTCTTCTCATAGTGTACGCCAGTGTCCTCGTCGCAGGTGTAGGCAAAGCTACACCCACGGAAGTCACCGCGTCGCACACCTTGAAGCACCGTTTCACCGTCATTGGTCATCGGTGCCTCATAGGAGAACTTGAGACCGTGCTCGTCAAGTGAGAGATGCAGCGAGCCTTCACCGTTGACTGAACGAGCCACCATGCGGCGGTTGTCGTGGTCAATGTTGGCCACTACGTCGCTCTTGGCAATCAGTTCCTCGGTGATACTTCCCGGCAACATCACCTCTTCTACCATGCGCCCCTTGTTCCAGTCGGGGAGGAACACGCTGCGCTGGTTGAATACGACTGCATAGCCCTCAATGGTACGGGAGTTTTCCAGTGCTCTGAGTTGGCAGTCTTCGGTATTGCGGTAAATCTTCGTCATCGCTTTCGTTATTTCTTTTCGGGTTCAGTATTGGTCGGCTCGCCCTTGATTTTCGCGCTGTCAATGGGAGCCACGTTGCAAGAGATGAATGCGGAGTCACCGCCGTCAACAGGAGCGTGACCCTCGCGGATTCTCACCTCGTTGGGCGTGAGCACACCAGCGGAGACCATCTTGGTGTAGTAGTCTGCCTTGGTGCCCATGTCGCCGATATAGTAATCGTCAAGGTCAAACTTGACGCGGAATTGTCCCAACAACTGATTGGGAATGAGCTTCACGGTCAACTCAGTCTCAATCTTGTTGATCAGCGGGAAAAGGGTGTCGGTCATGTATGCCGTCTGGGCACTCTCGCTGCCCTTGTAGTTGGTGGATGATGACTGGAACACCCTGTCAGGATGAACGCCGAAGAAGCGGCAGATGTCAAGCACGTTGAGGTTCTTGGACTCCACCAGTTGCAGGTCACTCGGTGACAACGAAAGCTGGTTGAACTTCATCGTGCCGGGCAAAGTGAAAATTTTGGCCCCGCTGGTGAGCTGCTTGGTGATGTTGTCCTTCACTGCCTTCAACTGGTCATCCTGGGGAGCACCGAAGCCTTGGGTAAGGTTGGAGTCGCCACTGATGAAGCCGTGAAGCGTTGAACCGCTTGCAAAGCTGTCCATCTGAAGGCTGTCAAGGTTGCCGCCGATGCCCAGCACCTTCTGGGCGTAGGCGAGGGTAGAAACGCCCGTGAAACCCCCGTCAAGGCTCAGGTTCTTGAGGTGGACAATGCGCCAGCCGTTGCAAGTCGTGAACAGGTTATTATCGTCATCGCTGATGGTGTAGGTGTCGGTGGGCTTGTCGTAGGTGCAAGCACCGTGGGGAATGAGATACAGCCGCGACACCTCGCCGTTGGCGGTGAAGTATGGGTAGATGTAGGCATTGCCGTACAACAGCATCTCAACGACAGCAGCCTTCCAAAAATCAAAGGAATTCACCCTCTCGTTGGGCTTGAGTCGCAGCACAAGTTCAAGCGGGTGCTTCTCATCCACCTGCCAGTACTTGCCGATGCGACGCTCGATGTCGATGCCCAGCGATGCCACAGTACCACTCACTATATCCACGCAACGCCAAACCGCCGCCAACATCATGCCGCTGTTGGAGGTAGTAGCAACGGTGTAGGTCTGACCGTTGACGGTGACCTGGAGCACGGGAGGTGCCCCTATAATTGACCGTTTATTTTTTTTCTTGAATCTATCAAAAAATCCCATTTCTCGCGTGTTATATTTATATGCGAAAGTGTTTAACAGCCTCTTTTTTCGTCCAATCTTTTTATTATCTCCAGTTCCTGTTCACTGAGTTGCACGTAAGTGCCCGCTGCCCTCTCAGCCGCTGCCCTCTCAGCCGCTGCCCTCTCAGCCGCTGCCCTCTCAGCCGCTGCACTCTCAGCCGCTGCACTGGTACTAAGCAGCCACCCCCCCCGAATAAACTTTTTTTAACGGCTGCAAGGGCTTGCACCTGCTGGACTTCCTCGCAGTCGGTAGCCATCAGTTTGAAGTCCACCTCACGAGTCGCAATTTTACCGATGGTAGCGCAAGTC
>Ga0247611_10011756_pt1 | contig 10040 bp, 6 predicted proteins | sample 177DNAGHGhighgp2_FD_192422 | JGI IMG/M metagenome (GOLD analysis project Ga0247611, IMG submission 192422) | Sheep rumen microbial communities from Palmerston North, Manawatu-Wanganui, New Zealand - 1770 DNA GHGhigh gp2 | ecosystem: Host-associated > Mammals > Digestive system > Stomach > Rumen ... | reverse complement strand
GAAAAGATCGAACATGTTGACACTGTTCTCTGGTACGATTCTGTCGCTGATCTTTCCATGCCGAAAGAATTTCTGCCTGAAGACATTTATAAAGCATTTAACAGCGGGAACTCAACGATGATGGCTGTGTTCTTTGACACGGGCACGTCTGATGACCGCACGATGACAGCTGTTAAGGAGATCAGAAAGGTCTGCGGAGAGCAGTGCTTTATATCAGGCATGACAGCGCTCGTTGTCGATCTTAAGGATCTGTGCGAAAAAGAAGAGCCTATTTATGTAGGTCTTGCTGTTGCACTCTCATGCGTTGCAATGCTTCTTTTCCTGGACAGCTGGCTCGTGCCCTTTGTTTTCCTGGCATCTATCGGTTCGATGATACTGATGAATCTGGGATCAAACTATTTCCTGGGCGAGATCTCTTATATCACAAAAGCACTGTCTGCAGTCTTACAGCTGGCAGTTACAATGGACTACTCGATATTCCTCTGGCACAGCTATAACGAGGAACTTGAGACTAATGACGATCACAAAGAAGCTATGGCTCTTGCTATCAGGAAAACTCTCACCAGCGTTGTCGGAAGTTCAGCCACGACTATAGCGGGCTTTGTAGCATTGTGCTTCATGTCTTTCACATTGGGAAGAGATTTGGGTATTGTAATGGCTAAGGGCGTTGTCCTCGGAGTTGTAGGCTGCGTAACTTTGCTGCCGTCCCTGATCCTTATTTTCGATAAGCCCCTTCAAAAGACAAGACACAGATCTCTTATTCCTGATACGAGATCAATTTCGAAAAAGCTGATCAAGATCTTCCCGGTATTCCTGATAATCTTTGCGGTCCTTATCACACCTGCTTATTATGGTTATAGAAAAGCGAACAAAGAAGTCTATTACAACATAGCAGAGACACTGCCGGAAGATATGAATTACATCATATCCACGACAAAGCTCAACGAAGAGTATGGTGTGGGCGCAACGCACATGGTTCTCGTAAGATCCGATCTGGAAGCTGACAGTGTGCGTTCCATGACAGAACAGATAAAGAGCGTTAATGGTGTTAAGTATGTGCTGAGCCTGGAGTCGCTCATAGGATCAAGAATACCGGAAGATCTGCTCCCGGACAGGCTTACATCAGCGCTTAAGAGCGAGAACTGGGAATTGATGCTGATAGGCTCCGAATACGGCGTCGCGACTGATGAGATCAACAGCCAGATCGACGTTATCAACGGAATAGTAAAAAAGTACGACAGTAATGGACTGGTCATTGGCGAGGGTCCCTGTACAAAGGATATGATCGAGACTACTGATCATGACTTCAAGGTCGTAACTGCAGTTTCAGTCCTTGCAATATTCCTGATCATCCTGTTTGTCGAAAAGAGTATTTCTCTGCCCTTGATCCTGATTTCCGTCATTGAGCTCGGAATATTCATCAATCTTGGACTTCCGCATTATCTGGGACAGAGCATGGCATTTATTACCCCTATCTGCATCAGCACGATCCAGCTCGGTGCGACTGTCGACTATGCGATCTTAATGACGACAAGATATAAGACTGAAAGGATCGCAGGACATGACAAAAAGGAGTCTGTCTGGACTGCGCTTTATACATCGATACCTTCGATCATCGTATCCGGAATGGGACTTTTCGCAGCAACGTTCGGAGTAGCTTTATATTCCGACATCGAGATGATCAGCTCGATGTGCATGCTGATGGCAAGAGGCGCGGTTATAAGCATGCTGCTCGTGATCTTTTCTTTACCTGCAATGTTCATGCTCTTTGACAATGTCATATGCAAAACGACTGTCGGAATGACTCATATCAATAGTGTTAAAAAAGCTAAGGAGGCATTAATTCATGGATAAGTTGGCTGAAAAAGCGGTAGCTCTTGGTGTTTGTTTATCGGTATGTTTCGGTGTAGCAGGAATATGCTATGCCAAGACAAGAGATGAGGAACCTTTATTGGAACCTGAGGTAAGTGAACCTGTTCAGGAAGATGTGAAAACACCTTCAAAGACAGCTGATGTCAATATTAAGGATGAGACTGTTTATGTCCTCGCTAATTCTGACGGAACTGTCAAAAAAGTAATCGTCAGCGATTGGATAAAGAATGCAAAAGCTGATAATGAGATCGTCGACGATACAAAACTTACCGACATCAGGAATGTTAAAGGCAACGAAACGTATTCTATAAACGGAGATCACATGAAAGTGTGGGATGCCGAAGGTAACGATATCTGCTATCAGGGAAGCACGACAAAAGCACTCCCTGTTGATGTCAGCGTTTCATATAAGCTTGACGGTAAGACCATGTCAGCAAAAGAGATTGCCGGAAAGAGCGGCAGGGTAACTATCAGATTCGACTATAAGAACAACCAGTATGAGATGGTCGATATCGGCGGACAGAAAGAAAAAATATATGTGCCTTTTGCGATGCTTACCGGAATAGAACTGGATGACGATAAGTTCAGCAATGTGGAAGTCACAAACGGCAAGGTGGTAAATGACGGAACAAGGACTGTTGTAGCAGGCCTCGCATTTCCCGGTCTTCAGGATAATCTTGCTATCAGCAAAGATAAGCTCGAGATCCCTGACTATGTCGAGATCACAGCGGATGTTAAAGATTTCAGTCTTGGTATGACAGTAACTATCGCGACTAACGATCTTTTCAATGATCTTGATGCAGATAAGCTCAATGAAGACGACGTCAGAGATTCGATGAAGAACCTCACAGATGCAATGGATAAGCTTTTAGACGGTTCTTCAAAGCTATACGGCGGTCTGGATACTTTGCTCAGTAAATCCAAAGAACTTGTTGACGGCATCGATAAGCTTGCTGAGGGAGCAAAAGAGTTAAGAGACGGCGCAGCATCACTTGATGACGGTGCAGGGAAGATCAAGTCCGGTATAAGCGAGCTTTCAAAGGGCCTCGATACTTTATCCTCCAAGAGCGATGATCTTACAGGCGGAGCAAAGCAGGTATTCAATTCGCTTCTTGATACTGCAACAAAGCAGATACAGGCAGCAGGAATATCAATTCCAAAGCTTACTATCTCCAATTATGCACAGGTGCTGAATAAGGTTATCGATTCTTTAGATGAGACGAATGTTTATAACCAAGCTCTGGATTCTGTCAGCAAGGCAGTTGAAGCCAACAGAGACAAGATCACTGAAAAGGTAACGGAGACAGTTGAAGACCAGGTTAGAACAAAAGTTACGCAGGCAACAAAAGAGAAAGTTGTTTCAGGCGTGGAAGCCGGAATAAGAACCCAGGTTACGGCAAGCGTTATCGAAGCTTCTTTGGGAATGAGCAAGGAAGAATATGATGCTGCAGTTGAAGCAGGCAATATAACTGAAGAAGTACAATCTCAGATCGATGCTGCTATCGAAGCTAAGATGTCATCTGATGAGATCACATCAAAGATCGACGGCATGGTCAAAGAAAAGATGTCCGCAGATGAGATCGTTTCTGCTATCGATGCTGCAGTTGAGGATCAGATGAAGTCTGACACTGTCAAAAAGACAATCTCTGACAATGTTGAGATTCAGATTAAAAAGGCAATTGCCGATAACATGGCATCAGATGCTGTACAGAATAAGCTGAAAGAAGCTTCCGAAGGATCAAAGCAGATCATTTCAGTTAAGACCTCTCTTGACAGTTTCAATGCATTCTACCTTGGTGTTATTGCATATACCGATGGAGTAGATTCAGCAGCAAAGGGCGCATCAAAACTGTCATCAGGAGCAACAGAACTTAAATCAGGAACTGAGAAGCTTAAGAGCGGTTCAGCCCAGCTCTACGATGGCGCGCTTAAGATTAAAGACGGTGTTCCTGCCCTGGCTGACGGTGTGTCGAAACTTAAGGACGGTTCCATGAAGCTTTCTGACGGTCTGGATAAGCTTAATAAAGAGGGCATATGCAAGATCGTAGAACTCGTTGACGGTGATATCGGTAATACTTTAGATCGTTTGAAGGCCACTGTCGATGTATCGAAAAAGTATAAGAATTTCTCCGGAATCAGTGATGATATGGATGGCGAAGTTAAGCTGATCTACCGTACAGAGGAGATAAAGTCTGAAGCCTGATCAGAAACGGTTTTGTTCATATGAATGAAAAAAGGTCCCTGGGTTTGAATGACTCAGGGACCTTGTAGTATAATCCCAATCGGCTGAAAGTTTTCTTTATATTAAGATGCCTTATTAACGCAGATATCCGTATGGAATCTGACGGAGGGTCTTTAAAGACAGCAGGACGCCGCGTAATTGTATCCTCGCAAGAGGAATAATAACTTAAAGGAGGATTTTGTTATGTCAAAACAAAATCGCAATTCAAAGACCAAGACCATTGCGCTTCTTGGCATCCTGACGGGACTTATCATCTTAATGGCTTTTACTCCCGTAGGATATCTCAGAGTCGGAGTTGTCGTCTCCATCTCGTTCCTCATGATCCCCGTTGCAGTAGGCAGTCTTGCCAAGGGTCCCTGGGCCGGTGCGGCTTTGGGAACGGTATTTGGCATTACTAGCTTTGTACAGTGCTTCGGAATGGATGCTTTCGGAACATATTTAGCATCCAAGAATGTGTTCTTTACATTCATCATGTGCGTCGTATGCAGAGCATTGGCAGGCTTATGCGCAGGTCTTATTTTCAAGCTCATCACAAAGCTCACAAAGAACGTTATCGTCAGATCTTCACTGACAGGTCTGTCGGCAGCAGTATTTAATACTATTTTCTTTGTAAGCGCATTGATCCTTCTCTTCGGCAAGGCGACGGTCGGCGAGGCAACAGGACTTAATCCCGAGCTCAGCTTCCTCGCGCTTTTCGTAGCAATGGTAGGCATCAATGCAGTACTCGAAGCAATCGCTTCGTTCATAATCACAGGCGCTGTCGGAACGGCGCTCTTCAAGGCAAAACTCATAGAAGATTAACAGGAGGAGAGATTTATGGTACTTGCAATCGATATCGGAAACACACATATCCTTTTGGGTTGTTTTGAGGACCGCAAGATCCTTTTCACCGAGCTCTTATCGACTGACAGATCCTACACCGACTTAGAGTATGCATCGCTCATAAAGTCGGCCCTGGAATTCAATGTCGCTTCATTCGAAGATATAGAAGGTGCCATAATCTCATCCGTTGTTCCTTCCGTTACGGGAACGATAAAGAACGCTGTCGAGCGCTTCGCAAAAGTGTCTCCGATCGTGGTAGGCCCGGGTGTTAAGACAGGTCTTAAGATCAGGATCGATAACCCGGCTCAGTTAGGAAGCGATCTCGTTGTTTCTGCCGTTGCAGGCATAAAGGAATACGGTGTTCCGCAGATCAATATCTACATGGGCACCGCGACAGCTTTCTCGCTCATTGACAGCGAAAAGAACTACCTTGGAACATCTATCGGCGCAGGTATGGGGATTGCCGCTGAAGCATTGAGCAGCAAAACGTCACAGCTTCCCAACATCGCATTTGAGACACCTAAGAAAGTCATCGGCACGAATACCGTTGACAGCATGAAGAGCGGTCTGATCTGCCAGAACGCCGCCCTGATCGACGGCATGATCGAACGTATCGAAGAAGAATACGGCGAAGAATGCGTCATCGTCGCAACAGGCAGATATTCGTCTCTTGTAACGCCTCTTTGCAAACACAAGATCATATGCGATAAGGAACTCATCTTAAAGGGTCTTATCGAGGTCTACTACAAGAACTGCTGAGCGTAAAAGAACAACTTACTTTCTCGGTTTTTCCAACTTAAAACGGGCTGTCCGGTACTTGGGCAGCCCGTTGATTATTCGCGGAAGATCAAAGGTGCTTATGCAGTCTTATTCTCTGCAAGCTCCTTTACTTTCTCGAGAGGAAGTTCAGAATAATCAGCTATATCTTCAAGAGATAACTCGCCTCTGTCGATCATTTTGCGAGCCAGTTTCAGCTTGAGTTCATCCCTCATATCATCCATTGCTTTGCACATAGTCTCAACCCCTTCCTCGGTCTCCTTGAAATATCTTACTTTATCAATCACATATATGATATGTTCTCCGTCATTGAATGGCAAGTAATTACATTCTTTGATGTGCCTTCTAGCGATGCGTTCGATTAATCGGACTGCTGAAGTGGTAGTATTATGTTCAGATATAAAATTTGCCGGAGTTTATATGATCTATTTACAAAGTTTCGGATTAAGTCCTGAGAGACTGTTGTGCCCTAACATCTATCCTTATAACGTGTTTAGGCGCAGGGAAGGGATGGTGTTCTTTTTCGAGCAGATAACGGTCTTGTACGGAAATAACGGTTCGGGCAAATCCACGCTTCTTAATCAGATATCGAATAAGCTTAAGATCAAGGGCAAGGAATATGCTACGCCGAACAAGTTCGGCAATGAGGATTACTGCGGAAGATTTATATCTGAATGCTCATATTGTCTTGGCGAAGATGAACTTGGCAGGACAATTAGATCGCTGCCGCAGGACAGCCGTTACATTAAGAGCGAAGACATCCTGTATGAGATCAAGAAGATCCAGCAGAAAGCCGTGTTGGAGAAGAGCCTTGTTTACGATCAGATCTCTGACGGGAAAAGCAAAGAGGAGGCTGACAGTTTCCTTGCATCGAAGCAGGGCAGAAAACTTCAGGAGAATGTTATGTTCTCGCAGGAGAAATATTCTAATGGAGAGACTGCATTCCGGTTTTTCGAGGAATTCATAAGGCCGAATGCACTATACCTTCTGGACGAGCCGGAAGTGTCGCTGTCGCCGTCAAATCAGGTGCGTCTTGCAGAGAAGATCAATGAGATGGCAAGGCTTCTGGGCTGCCAGTTCATTATCGCTACTCACTCACCATTTATGCTTGGAATATTGAATGCAAAGATATACGATCTTGATTCCAAAGACTTCAAAGTCTCAAGCTGGACTGAACTCGAGAACGTGAGATATTTTTACGACTTTTTCGAAAAGCATAAAGCTGAATTTGAGGAAGAATAAAGGCGCTGATCTTTTTGTTGATCACATGTTTTGCCTTAATAATAGCAAAGCTTCAAATCGTACGTTTTTAACCCTGAAAAAGGTACGATTTCTTTCGTTGCAATTTGCAAGCTTTTATATCGTACGTTTTTAACCTCGAAAATGGTACGATTTTACCATTTGCGACTTGCAAGCATATTTTTCGAGCATTTTTACCCTTTACCCTTTGCAACTCACAGAAATAAAGAGGCTGCCTCAATTTTGAGACAGCCCTCAATCCTTAATTGTTAACGTTCATTACTTCGCTACGATGTTGGCGATCCTGCCCTTAACGTAGATGAACTTGACGATCGATCTGCCGGCAAGAGCGCCTGCGAGCCTGTCGTCAGCATTAACGATAGCTTCTACTTCAGCCTGGTCAGCTTCGGCAGGGATGTTGACCTTGAACTGAACCTTGCCGTTGATCTGGACTGCGATCTCGATCTCATCCTTAACGAGAGCGGACTCGTCTACTTCAGGCCACTTCTGGTTGTATACGGAATAACCGTTGCCCAATACTTCGCACCAGAGTTCTTCGGTGAAGTGAGGAGCGAAGGGTGCGAGGAGGAGAACGAGCTTCTCTGTTGCATATCTCTTAAATTCAGCTTTAGCAGAAGCATCCTGGCTGTACTTTGTGATAGCGTTCAAGAGCTCCATCATACGTGCGATAGGAGTATTAAACTGGAACTTCTCGATATCAGCCGTTGAGCTCTTGATCGCATAGTTGACAGCATAGTTGAGTTCCTTATCAGCAGATGTCATGTCAGCCTTGGCGGGAACTGCAGAAGCGGAAGCGCCTGCGCAGTCTGCAACGCATGTCTCTATTCTTCTGAAGAACTTAACGATAGCCTGAAGTCCGGAATCTGCCCACGGACCGCCCTCGATGTATGCAAAGCCGAATCCCAGGTATGTTCTGAATACGTCAGAACCGTACTTGCTGATGTAGTCGTCAGGTGCAACTGTGTTGCCTCTGGACTTGCTCATCTTCTGGCCGTCAGGTCCAAGGATAGTGCCCTGGTGAACGAGGCTTGTGAAAGGCTCGTCGAAATCGAGCATACCCATATCACGCATAGCCTTTGTGAAGAATCTTGCATAGAGCAAGTGCATGCATGCGTGCTCAGCGCCGCCGACGTATTTGTCGACAGGGCAGAACTTGTCGATCTTCTCCTTGGAGAACATCTCCTTGTCGTTCTTATTATCAGGATATCTGAACTGATACCAGGAAGAGTCAACGAAAGTATCCATCGTATCAGGATCACGTCTTGCATCGCCACCGCACTTGGGGCACTTGCAGTTCATGAATGATTCGCACTTGGCAAGCGGGCTCTCACCGTCGGGTGTGAACTCAACATCGTAAGGGAGAAGAACAGGGAGTTCCTCTTCGGGTACAGGTACGACACCGCATGAAGGGCAGTGGATCATCGGGATAGGTGTTCCCCAGTATCTCTGACGGGAGATGAGCCAGTCTCTGAGTCTGTAGTTTACCTTCCATTCGCCCATGCCGATTTCGTTGAGCTTTGCAACGATAGCCTTCTGAGCGTCATGCATCTCCATTCCGTCGAACTCGCCGGAATTTGTGAGATAACCCTTCTTTTCGCAGTAAGGGAGATCACTGTCAACACCCTGCTCGGGCTGGATAACGCGGATGATGTCGAGGCCGTACTTGTGAGCGAAATCGAAGTCTCTCTCATCGTGTGAAGGAACAGCCATGACAACGCCCGTGCCGTAACCTGCAACAACATAATCTGCTGCCCAGATCGGAACTCTTCTGCCGTTCAAAGGATGAATAGCATAAGCGCCTGTGAAAACGCCCGTCTTCTCACGTGTTGTGGACATACGGTCGATCTCGTTTACCTTAGCAGTTGCCTGGCGGTAAGCTTCAACGGCTTCGCGGCACTCGTCAGTAGTAAGCTTTGCGCAGAGCTCTGACTCAGGTGCGATAACGACATATGTGATACCCATGAACGTATCGACTCTTGTCGTGAATACTTCGAGCTTCATGGGAGAACCGTCTTCGTTTGTGAGACGCTCGCCGTTCTTCTCGACGTAAAGTGCTACCTGAGCACCCTCAGATCTGCCGATCCAGTTCTTCTGGAGCTTCTTGGTCTTCTCAGGCCAGTCGAGCTTCGGAAGGTCATCTAAAAGTTCCTGAGCATACTCTGTGATCTTAAAGAACCACTGGGTCATGTTCTTACGTATAACTTCTGTATGGCATCTCTCGCATGTTCCGTCAATAACCTGCTCGTTTGCAAGAACGGTCTTGCATGAAGGACACCAGTTAACAGGTGCATTCTTACGGTAAGCAAGGCCTCTCTTGTAGAGCTCGATGAAGAACCACTGATTCCATCTGTAGTAGTCGGGCATGCATGTCTTTACCTCATAGTCCCAGTCTACTGTCGTGCCCATTGCCTGGAGCTGCTTTTCCATTGTGTCGATATTCTTGAGCGTGGAATCCTGAGGATGGATGCCTGTCTTGATCGCATAGTTCTCAGCAGGGAGTCCGAAAGAGTCGAATCCCATGGGGTGGAAAAGGTTATAGCCCTGCATATGCTTGAACCTTGCCCAGGAGTCGGTAAGTGAATAGTTATACCAGTGACCTAGATGAAGATTAGCTCCGGAAGGATAAGAGAACATCTCAAGGCAATATAGCTTCTTTCCCTCTGCATCGGGATTGAACTTGTAGAGCTCTGTCTCAGCCCATTTTGCCTGCCACTTCTTGTCGGTCTCAATTGAATAACTCATAAAAAGACTCCTTTCTTATATTGAAACAACTAATTATACTCCGTGCGTTAATGAATTTACAGTAATTATGTACGGAACTTGCCCTCGAAAAACGTGGCAATTACCTACAAATCGCCACAAATTGAAATCAGAATGTCACTTAAAATAGGGCATCGCGTAATTGATTTTTACTATACGTGATGTAATAATAAATTGAATTTTTTGCGGACTAACACGTCAAAATATGGCGTTTTCTGATATATATGAGGTGAAAAAATGGGTTTAGGCATGGAAATCGGTGTCGATCTCGGCACCAGCAGTGTTCTTGTTTACATCAGAGGTAAGG
>Ga0247611_10011755_pt1 | contig 10040 bp, 35 predicted proteins | sample 177DNAGHGhighgp2_FD_192422 | JGI IMG/M metagenome (GOLD analysis project Ga0247611, IMG submission 192422) | Sheep rumen microbial communities from Palmerston North, Manawatu-Wanganui, New Zealand - 1770 DNA GHGhigh gp2 | ecosystem: Host-associated > Mammals > Digestive system > Stomach > Rumen... | reverse complement strand
TATTGAAAAAAATCATATGATTATCATTAGTTTGCAACACAACCTTATTTATGTCAAAACTACTACCATCCTCACGAGCTATATTGAACAAATCCTGATAATTAACATCAAATTCTTTATAAGAACCATCTATAAACCTTACACCAATCATAATAATCCTCCATTTTCAATTGTACCAATTATTTTATCTCTACACTTTGGACACAATGTGTATTCCTTTCTTGTACCGAGTTCGCTCCACCCGTCAAATTGTGATTTAGAAATAACTAAACCCCAGCGGTCTAATATATAAAATTTGTTATGACAACAATCACACTCAATGTAGTTACTGTCATTTCCGTAATTACTATTAGACCAATTATTAAAGTTAGTTGATTCAGTCATTTTCAGAGTCCTTCTCGATTATACTATCTGCCTCTGCCATTATCTTTGCAATTTTAGGGAATTGTCCAGCAAGAAACTCAACAAGTACCTCATCATCACAATAGTTTGTCAATCCACACTCGTGAAATACAGCGTGGAATAGTTCGTGCCGAAGGACTTTCTTTTTTAACTCTATAATATTATTTACAGCCATAGGATGATTAGATAAATTATCTAAAACGATTTCCTTTGAGTACAACTCTGTGTATCCAAGTTTATCTATCATCTTAATTTGAAATCCTTTATCTGCAATATCTCGTACAGTGTACTTGGTATCAAATACCTTAATCTTTTCTCGCATACTACTCTCCGTGTCGGTTTCGTTTTTCTACTTCAAGAAACCTACGATAAATTTTTATGGCGTGAGTATCTATTGATTTTTCATAATCATCAACAACTGAAACAAGATTATGATTGGTCGCTAATTTAGTCTGAATAACCACATCATTTTCTCGCTTATATCCAGATTCAACAGTCACTACAATCCTGTGTTCCCAATCTGTTGGAAATCGCATCTGCATATTAACTATGTTTCTACCCAGTTCATACATACAGATTGGCTGGTCGGACTTACCCGATGAAAAGTACATCGAAAATATATCCATTTGCTCAAGTTGATTAAATTCCCAAGCAATCTGCTCAGCAGATGCGTTTGGGTCATCGATTGGAAAATTGTCACGCCTTGGATTAAATATAACTAAATTATCTGTTCCAACTTTCCTTCTTAACTTTTCAATCACCGCCTTTTGCCAATCTGGGCAGTTCGTAATGCCACCTGCAAGAAAACAAGTAACATCATTAGGTTTAGGTTCATACTTTTCTACTGCTGTAACTACTCGCATATAAATTTCCTCCACACTAATTATTGATTACATTTATCTCAGTAATTTTTCCGTCATACCCATTTACAAAAACCTGACCGCTAACCCCAGAGGTAATGCTGACAGTTGTCTTCATTAAATTGTTATATTTATATGTGTCTTTATCACACTTCAAAATAATACCAGACTCGTTAAGTGATTTCAATGCGGATTTTGTATAAATATCTGAAACAGATTCTAATGAAAATTCACTAAACACTGAGTTAATGTGTTTCTTAATCTGCTCAAATGTTACAGTATCACAATATTCAAGCAGTGTAAGAATCAACACCTGACAAAATGTCTCGGTTAGGATTTTTTCATTTTTTACATATGACTTAATTCCCACGCAGTTTACCCTCCACACAAATTCTTTCAGCATCATCCATTAGTTCTATCTCCCTAAGTATACCCTTTGGATTTTTAAGATACTTTTGGTAGCAACTCGAACACAAATCTTTTGTTTCATCATCTACTACGATTGTGTGCCAACCCCTCGTGGATAAATGGTCACGAACTGCAAATCCCTCTTCATCATAACCCCAAAAACCCGCTGGTCGAGACATTACAACGGATTTACAGTTAGAACAGGCATCACACACCAACCTGCCTCTTATCGTTGAGTAGTACATTTCTTTCTCACATCCCTTAATTTTTTATAAGTGCAATCTAAAGCAGCTTTGTTTGCCTCTTTCTCATCTAAAAATATTATTTCATCAATAGAGTCTTTAGACCAGTGGGTAAACTCTTTATAAAGTTCCTTTGGGTTATCAAAGGAGTATTGCTTTACCTCAAATATTCCAATGTCATATCTGCCAGTTGGAAATTCTGCATATTCCGTATGCTCGTATACTGCATAAAATGTACTCCAATCATTCGTGCTCATAAACATCATCCTCATCTTTTAGATAATCTTGATATAAGTCACAAAACTCATTAGCACAGCAATCTACACAGTCTTCAGGGTCAAAAAAGAAATAACCACAATCCCAACCGTGTTTAGCGAGGAATATTCTGTCATCCGAATTATTCCAATCCATCTCTGCTCTGCCACGATATTCACAATCAGCATCCTTAAACCGCCTTGCGTGAATATCTATAAATTCTTCATCCTCAAACCCATCACAGTATTTGGCATATGCTTTTGCCTTACCCGAAGTTTCTGCAAAAACAATAACTGCATAATCCTCACTATATGGTTTGCATATCCAGGCTTTAATTGGTTTTGTATTGCTCAACGCTGTCTCACCTCTCACCACTAATCAGTTATTTAATTACCTATGTGCCCCTCTTTTATGCTTAGAACTCAACGATTCTATTGCTAAGTTAATGGCAGCGACATCATCATCACTGGAACTGTTGTTAGCAATATTGCTTAAAGTTTCAATGGTCTTTTCTCGCTTAGATTTCTTATCTGGAACATCACTGTCGAGCCAAGATTTAATGGTGTGTTCACAATCACTAAATGTGCCACTGCCATCAGAATAATTACACTGTGACCTAATCCAGCAACGGTTACAGGCAATATTACAAGATAAAAATTCAGCAAGTTTTTCTGAACTTTTAAATGTATCATTATAATCTACGCCATATATTTCCTTAAAAACCTTCTTGCAAGGCATTTTCTGCAATCGTCTAATTTGCTTCATCGCTATCTAACTCCCCCTTGATAACGTCTGCCTTTGGAAACCTTGCAATGTCATTGCAGCCAATTTTACCACCAACTGTGTTTCTGCAAAACTCCATAAGGTCATTCACACTGACATACCCATAGTATTTATCCATATCCACAGGCTTACTTCCCGATGTGTCTATAATATTGGCACTGGCATTACATTTTAACCTCTCAGTTATATCGGTCAAATTGTAATTAGGCTCACACCCACCCTCAAGCAACGCCTGGTTATCACACATCCGCTTAATTTCCTTGAATAACTGCAAATTATCTGTAACAATATCAATATGATACTGATATTTAGAACCATCTATATAGATTTCTGTATCGAACTTTATTGACACAATAGACTCCCCCTCTTACATAAGATTCTGTCTGAATAACTAAAATATCTTAATCAGCAATATAGTTAAAATGTAGATTAGTGCTGGAACGGATATTAAGAATAAATTGTCATATATGGCATTCAAAACCTTATCAGATATTCGCTCTACTCTGGAAATCGGACTTGATGTCAAATTCAGTGCTAACGCTGTTAAGTATGTTACTAAAACAGATATATAAAAAATAATTAAAACCTTGTGTGCAAACTCAAACATCATCATTCACCTCATTATCAAGAAAATACCGCAAGTTTTTCTCGCACACACTTTCTATCCTTGCATACAACTTCGCAACATTTATCTTACCATTTATTGAGTAGTCAGCAAACCATTCGTCAAGTATGCTTTCAATATCCTCATATGAGACAATAGTATCGTGTTTATTCACTATATATCACCCCACTTTAAATTCTGTTTGTTACTCTCCCAATGAGTCAAAATTCGATTATACACATCTTCAAGCGTAAGTCCTCCAACAACGCTATCTATTTGTTCTTCTTCAGGAGTTAAAAGTCCCATTATTTCAAGCAAATCCTTTTCGTGCCCATAACTTCCACAATGTTCAATTACAGAAACAACCCAATTACTGCCATTCTTCGGGTAACATATTTGCCACCCATCCATAAACTTTTCAAAACTATGTGGAATTTCCTTTAACTGCAATAAACGGTCTAATGCAATTATCTCACGATAATTCCAATTAGTTTTATAATTTCCAAGACTATCATAACTGTTAAAAACACTCATTTTATTTTACCTCATAATTCATTATATTGTACTACAAATTCATAAAGATTGCCGTACTTTTACTCCTCAACGATTATAACAAAATTTTAGATAAATTTACTTACCTTGATGTTCCTTATAGTGCAAACTATAGGAACACTCTCCCGACATATAAATTGCATAGCAAGTAACTCTGCAACCATTGTTCTCAAGCCACTCTCTATCTTGCTCGCTTATTCTGCCTCTATACAGATATGTGGGTCGATGTTGCTTTGCCTCGTTAAGTAACTGCTCTCTATTCACTTTGACACCTCATTGGTATTCCTAAAAACTTTACAGCCACAATAACCATCTGCACCATAAAATTTCCCATTATTTTCAACATTGTTATCGCAGCGGAATATGGGAAGATAACTACCCCAAATACTGCGTTCACAGTCTTTACAATAGTTTTCCCGCCTATCCTCAACAGAAGCATTTTGCCACCTTTCTTTATCTGCTATTCTTTGTTCTTTGTTAGTCATCGCTCTCACCGAACCTCTCAATGGCATCCCTTATCCGCATCTCGCTATCATATGGATTGCAGTATATCTCACAACCAGTATGAATGTCATAATCTTCAAGATAATCTGAGATTCCGTGCTTGTCTAAATATTCGTCAACTATGTAACAATATTTCATAAGTTTCACCGCAAAATGAGTTCTCAAGCGTAATGCTTCGCTTATATATTTAGGTATTTTCATTTCCTCAATCCTCACAATCACTGTCTAATAAATATCTATGTTTTGCTCTTTTCACGATTCTTCACCTAACTGATAATATCCTTGTGTACAAAGTTTACAATTCTTACAAGTTTCACAGGGTTCATCGTCATCTGGATATGAATAACCTTGACATAAACCATCTCTTTGATTAGGTCTACCAACACCGATATGAATGCTCTGCTTTATTAAAGAACAATTTTTAAGGGTTCGCTTCATTATCTTCCACCTCACGCTCAACAAAAGTAAATGTTTCTCGTCTATCATACCACCAATTAAGAAGTTTTGCTATAAGCTCAGCAGTTCCTTTATTATTACAAGAGCAAATATACATCTCGCACCAAATATCACAGCTCTCAAATACCGCATATCCATCTTTGGCTCGCTTAACAAAAAACCTATCCATCGATACTCTCCTCTACTATTGTATTTACCATTTTCCGAACTAATGGTGGCAACTTTCCTATTTGATAGACTTCATACTTATTCATTATCAATCACCTCGTCTAAATCTCTATGTATCGCTGGCTTTTCTCTTGCTTTGTCATATACTCAATACAATATTTCATTTCAATACAATCTTCTTTGCTTGTTGCAACATCTGTTTTGCAGTAAACACATTTTGTGGCTTTGGTGTAGATTTCTGGATAATGTTTCTGTATGAAATCTATTGTTTCGGTTAAACTCTCAAACTGACCATCTAACCTCCAATTTTCGTCAAGTGCTTTTCCTGCCATTTCTTTATTGAATTGTTCATTATTCATTTTCTTCTACCTCGTTTCGTATATTCCAGCATAAAACCACGCCGTTGCAATTATGCTAATGACAATAACAAGTATAGTCTTAATCATCTTTATCTTCTACCTCACGCTCAACAACAGTAAATATCTTGCCCTCTTGTTTAAGCACTTTATATTTAGCATTAAACTCATTAAAAGATACGCTGTCATCGATAGTTACTTTATACTTTACATAACTACCTTTAGATTCCAAAGGTCTAAAATATATAGCACAACTAAGAACAATGATAAAGGTAAATGTATCTGTAATCGAAATGGCAACCGTATTATTATCAGAAAGTACCGCTACTGCACCTCCAAATGCAAAACTGACTATTATTGCGAATATAGTGCCTAATATAAGTACAATTTCTGGACTGGAACCCTTAACAACCTCTTCGCTTAAAACTGTAACTCCATCCACTATTTATCACCATCCTCTAATTTTGAGTTATCATTAGCATCAAATGACACACACGAAGTATATCTAACACACCTGTGCCCACAATTTGGACATATTACCCAATCATCTACAATGTTGTCAGGATTCCACCTGAAAACGGATTCGCAGAAACCACAAAATGTAGTGGGAAGTACCTCAAAGTCAGCTTGCCTATTTATATCATTATTCATTCGTACCCCCACCACCAGAGCAATATGTTTTCCACAATGCCATATTGTACTGATTTCGTGAATTATCTGTGAGTTGCTGAATAATGTTTTGAAACTTGCTGATTATCTCTTGCAATTCTTCTGCCGTAAGTCCGTTAGACACATATTTGAGCGTGCAAAGTTCATTAAGAACCTCTTGCATACCACAGACCCTACCGCTGCAACTTGCATTTTGTATAGCATAATCAATTAACTCTTGACTTACCATTTCCATATCCCCCTGCTACTCTCTCGGTCTGTTTTTAGAGCCACAACTGGGGCAAAATGGGGTGTACCCATATCGCTCATTACCGCAAACAGAACACTTCCATATACCTAATTCATCTAATGGTTTGACAAAATCCCAAACACCAGTAGGCACATAATCATCATATCTTGGCTCAAGTGTCGGCTGTTCCGAAAGTAAAGATTTTGCTAACCCAAGACCACGATAATTCTCATCAAACTCTGCTTGAGCATCATTTAGAACAGTCATAAATTCATCTGCATCAATCGGTCTCATACTTTTTCACCAATTCCTTTATCTTTTTCTGACAGTCGGAGCATACCATTACTTTTATTCTCTTTCTTCGCTTTCCATAAGGATAAAACTCGACTTGTTCTATTCCCTTTAAAAATATTGTTCCACCTTGAATATATAAATATTCTCTATCGCATAAACCACATTTATATCTAATTATTTTATCATTCACTTTTTATCGCCTCGTTTTCCGACAAATATAAAGAGGTTTACCGCAATTCCAACAAATCTTTGCGTTTATAGGGTTACCACAACCACACAATATACAAACTTTAAATGCCATCACCAGTTACCTCACTTTCAGAACACTACTTAAAGCAACAACAAGTCTATTCCAATCTTGGCAAGCACTTTCCAAAGAATAACTATTCTCTGTTGAAACAGGGCAGTTCGGACAATAAACTCCATATCTGTAACCTTCACGAAGGTTCCTTATGCTCGTGTTCTCCCTTGCTATTGGTTCTGCTCTACAAAATGGGCAAGGTTCTAATTTTTCACTCATTATCTGTTACCTCAACTAAAAATGCTGTTGTGGGCATATGATAGCACCTACTTGCACAAAGTGGGCACTCTATCTTGCCATCGTCTTTATCAATATCGCTTTCCCTATACTCAAATCTGTAACCACACTGATTGCACTTTGTTTTGAATCTTATACTATCTGATTTAATCATAGATGGCACGACTGATTCACCTCCTGCTCTGTTACCTCGTTTTCACAGTATTTTTCACACTCGCTACATCCCATATCATAGGATTTATTGCAATTATAACAGGAGTCTGATTTATTATCCCCAATTTTACAGTTCATCTTTACACCACAATTTCGTGAATTTAAATCATTCTCTGCCAATCCTTTAAGAATATTTATTGCATATTGTAATGCTTCTCTTGCTCTACGATTATAATGCCTGTCGTAATATTCAACATCATCATAAAATTGTATTCCCTCTAATATTTCTATTGCTTCTTCATTTGTCATTCTTTGTTACCTCGTTTTTACAATGTTCTAATAAATCAATAAGCTCTCTTAACATTTTTAATCAAAAAAGCTAATACCTTTAACAATTGTTGACATTTGTTTATATACGCTTTTTATCTCCTTATTTTCTTCTGGAGTTAGATGTCTCATAGTTCCAAATGGTTCTCTTGCTGTTAAATATTCCTGTTCAGCTTTCTCAACCTCGCACTCAGTACAATTCCATTCTTCACAAGGTTTATCAGTATAAGGACAAATACCATTGAAAATTTCTTTGTTTGTCATACTCTATCCCCCTCGTATTTCATACTTTATATTTACCTTAAACTATATTTCAAATTATCAATATAATCATTTATAATCATTTGCTTTATACTATTAGATACAGTTTGGTCTGGATGTAATTTGCCTAATTCCACAAGTTCTTTAACATCACCTGTGTAAAAATACTTTACTACAAGATGTATGGCATCTTTATATTTATCTCCATATGCCTCTTTAAGTAATTTTCTATACTTATTTATATTTGGTATTGTCAGCATCTGTTATCTCGCCTGTCATAAATTATTTTATCTATTAAATAAACACTTCTTATTGTATAATTAGAAAAATGATTATACATAGCAATAAAGTCCTCACTTTCACTTAATCCATTTATTGCCTTCTCAAACAATGCCGAGCAATCACCTGTGTAACTCGCAAGTTGACGAATACAATCGTGCAGGTTCTCTGCCTCACAAAAGAAAATATCATTATCGTCATATAAAATTAAATACCGTGCCATTCTCTCTCACCCTTTGTATTATACTTAATGCCTTTTGCAAATTCTTTTGAAATGTACTCCTTTTGTTCTTCTGTTAAATCCTTGTATAACATAGCTCTAATATATTGAGCGATGTAAAATGCTTTGCTATGCTTCGTGATTTCATAATCATTCATTCTCGGTTACCTACCGTTATATCATCATAATAAGAAGTATAATTATGTTCGATATTTATATATTCTGTATTGCTACCTTTTGATGACCTGTTAAAATATTCGTGAAAAACCTTATTTAAGCATTTAGGGCAAACATCATAATGCTCTATGCTATCGCAACTATCATTTCCCCAATCATAGTGACCTGTTGTTACCTCATACCAATGAACAGGTTTAATGTTTATTCTTTTGCTATCCATATTTTGTTTGTAAATCAACCTTTTACATATATCACAAATCAAATATTTTGTACTCGGCACTTTGTCAATTATTTGTTTTTCAATATAATCAAATTTTTCCATTATCTTCGACCCCGCTTTCCCATTTATGCTCTTTTGCCCAATGCTTACACCAACCCTCAAAACATTCACAATAGCCAATATAGTGTCCGTCTATTTCACAATGATTTTCAATATCGTGATATTCTATAGCATTTTCAACGTATTCAATTTTGCTCTCACCTATCTCACGAACATATTGAACAGGATGTGGTTTACCTGTTCGTATGTTGTGTCGGCAATTACAACAACACCGATTTTTACTCATCTGTTACCTCACTTTCAAGCCAACCTGATTTTTCAAGTTTTTCTATCGCTTCTTTTAAGTATTTCAAATAATACTTTATTCCATTTTTGCTCACATCGTTGCGTGAACTAATAAAGTAAATATGATTTTCCATATCGCTACAAGCATAATATAAATCTTTTGCTTCTTTGTTAAGTGTCATTCTCTGTTACCTCGCATTTCATATCAAGTTCATCTTTTGCTTCTCTTATGCCGAATACAACAAACCCATTTTCAATTCCTGTGTCCCACAAAACATAGGTAATTATATACGTTTTGTGGATTATTTCGTGATATACGTTTATCCCGTCTTTTATCGGTTTAAATATTACATAGTCGCCCTTTTGATACCCTTTATCATTCAGGCGTATTTCAAAGCATTTGTCACCGCAAAGTACAGCATCGCAAAATTCGTATGCTAACTTTATTTCGTGTGTTTTATACATTCTCATCTACCTCATTTTCATCAAGATATAAAATCAAATTGCACTTTCCAAGCCAAAACTTCTGACCACATTCCTTAAAAGTAATATAAATTGTATCTTCTGATATTTTTGTTATCTTCTCAACATCATTAAAGGTAATTGTGTTTCCTCGCTCCCCTATGAGTGGTGTTAATTTAACTTTCATTCTGTTCCTCCAAATACTATTTTCGGCTTTTTCGGTATCTGCCTTTCAAGTGGTTTAAGAGCCTTGTATGAATCGGTATCTGCTTCTCA
>Ga0247611_10011754_pt1 | contig 10044 bp, 8 predicted proteins | sample 177DNAGHGhighgp2_FD_192422 | JGI IMG/M metagenome (GOLD analysis project Ga0247611, IMG submission 192422) | Sheep rumen microbial communities from Palmerston North, Manawatu-Wanganui, New Zealand - 1770 DNA GHGhigh gp2 | ecosystem: Host-associated > Mammals > Digestive system > Stomach > Rumen ... | reverse complement strand
TTCTCGGGGAAGGATTCATCATCCCTGATGCGACGAAAATAACCTCTTACACTTCCGTCATTAATATCGCCGGCTTCAATAAGCTTATCGGTAAATGCTTTCATTGCTTTTAATGTTTCTTTTGAAATAACTGGCATATTGTTTTCCTCCGTTTACATCAAAGCGTACTTCAAATGTACAGATGCATCTTACCACCCGGAGTCCAACAAATGTCCAACACGATTTAATTTTTTTTGAATGTTTTGGGATAGGGTGAATTTTAAGTTAAAAGAAAGAAAAACAGGCTTTTCAGAACAGGTTGGAACAGCCGTTTTTTATCTAAGGAAAGGACTCTTTCATAATCAGGCAATGAAGAATGAATCATCGCACAGATGACGGATTACCGCTTCGGCAACTTTCAGGCCGTCCATGGCTGCGGACATGATTCCGCCGGCATATCCGGCACCCTCTCCGCAGGGATACAGTCCTTTTGCCGTAAGGGATTCGAAGTTTTCATTCCGCAAAATCCGGACCGGAGCACTGGTTCTGGCTTCCACGCCTGCCAGCAGGGGATTTATATCCGTATAGCCCTTGATACAGGTATTAAAATACTCCATGCCTTCAAGAAATGCCTCATTCATATTTTCCGTAAAAAGCGTGCGAAGATTGGCAAATGCCGCTCTTCCTTCGAAGCCCTCTTTTGCCATTGAAACAAAACGCTCGTCTTTTACGAAATCAGCCTGATTGATTTTAAAGCTTTGATAAAACTGTACCGGAATACGGCCGTTTCCGAGCAGATATGCATGTTCTTCGAGAAGCCGCTGATACTCCATTCCGGCCAAAGTACCCTCATAGCCGCAATTTTTAAAATCTTCAGGCCCGACGTTTAAAACAATTGCCGCATTGGAGTATTTTTTCTCCCTGGCCTTATTGCTCATACCGTTAATACAGAGCCTCTTTTCTTCGGAGGAAGCATCGACGACAACGCCGCCCGGGCACATGCAGAAGGAATAAACGTTTCTGTTAAGCGACGTGGTTCTCGCAAGTTTATAATATGCGGTCGGAAGAGACGGATAACGGTCCTTATATCCTCTTGTGTATTGGCTTTCATTAATAAAATCCGCTTCGTGAAGAACACGAAATCCCACGGCAAAGGATTTGGCTTCCATGGAAAATCCGGACTTGTAAAGCGTTTCGTATGTATCCCTGGAACTGTGGCCGATGGCAAGAAGTAAAGCATCACACGGAAGAAATTCTTCTTTTTCTACAGGTTCGTTATTTTGTAAATCGGATGAATTCTGTAAATCGGATGAAATTAAGGACGATTGTCCGGATGAGGAATTGGTTTCGGCAATGTTTTTATAATATACGCCCGTAACACATCCGTCTTTGATTTCAGGCCGCAAAAACTGTGTATCAAAAAGAATGGTGCCTCCGAGTCTTTTTATTTCCTCGCGCATATTTACGACGACTTTCCGGATTACATCCGTGCCCATATGCGCCCTTCCGTCATAGGTTATGTCCAAAGACGCACCAAATTCCGTAAAGGTACGTAAAACCGCCTCGTTTCTGCCGGCTTTGTCTTTTACGCCGGTATTTAATTTGCCGTCGGAAAAAGTTCCCGCGCCGCCTTCGCCAAACTGGACGTTGCAGTTTGGATTCAATGCTCCGCCTTTGTGGAAAGAATTTACCGATTCAATCCTTTTGCTCATTTCGCTGCCGCGTTCCAGCACAATGGGTGCCAGACCGGCTTTTGCAAGTGCATACGCGGCAAACAAACCGGCAGGTCCGAAACCAACGATTACGGGATTTTTGCGTTCTAAAGAAACACTCTGAAAATCAGACTTCCCTTGAGAATCAGACATACCCTGTAAATCGGAATTATTCGGAAACGCATATTTTTTTCCGCCGTCCCACGGTTTTGCACCGCGCTTTATAATTTTTTTCTCTAAATGAGGATCATTCACCTTGAAGGAAACGGTGAAATTATAAACGATAACCGGTTTTTTCCTGGCATCGATGGATTTTTTTCGGATTTTAAAATCGGAAACACTCTCCTTTTTCAGTTCCAGAGCGTTTAAGACATAAGAAAACAGGCCGTCCTCTTTATTCGGATTGATTTGGAATGAGTAGGAATAAATCATACGTTTTCCCCCGCGGTTTTTCCGGAAGAAAAGGCCCACTGAAGATTATATCCGCCGCAGTCCCCGTCCACATCAAGCATTTCTCCGGCAAAGAAAAGGCCGGGAACGAATCGGGACTCCAGCGTGTCGGTAATTTCTGTCAGCAAAACACCGCCTCTGGTACACTGCGCATCATTGTATCCGCCGTGACCGAGGATTTGCAGACGGTAATCCTTTAAATATTTCATGAAACGCACCGAAACGCTGTCACTGTCGTAGGTTTCGTGATAATCGACCTTCAAAAATGCCTGATAAAGGTATTCATAAATCTGATCGGGCAAAATACCCCTGAAAAGCTCCAAAGGCTCTAAATTGCCCAGATTTGCGATTCTGGCATTGACAAAAGAAGCGATGTTCTCAATCTTTAAAAACGGCAGAAAATCGCACGAAATGATACAGTCGCTCTTCTCTTCGAGCGGTTTTGTCAGACGTCTCGATAACTGAAATGTTGGAATCCCCGAGATGGTATGATCCGTAAACTGAATCTCTCCTTCCGCGGAGGATACTACGGATTTATCGACAATCGCAGTTACTTTTCCTTTGACGCGGATGCCTGCAAGCTTACTGCCGATGGCATCGTCTATGGTCAGAGGAACAAGCACCGGATACGTGTAGCTTGTGGTATGTCCGAAAGCTCTTGCAAGTTTAAAACCACCGCCGTCGGAACCGGTTTTCGGTGCCGCTTTTCCGCCACAGCAAAGAATCACACGGTCGAAATTTTCGCCTGTGATTTGAAAACTTCCGTCCTCGTTTTTTGCGATTTCCTTAATATCGGAATTGAACTTAAAAACCACGCCCTTACGGCATAAAACATTGTAAATAATCTCTGTCAGATCCTTTGCCCGTTCGGAATAAGGATACAGACAACCTTTGTGATTGCAGGATAAAATACCGCATTTTTCAAGGAATTTTGTGAATTCTTCCGTACCGTCCTCTCCAATGACATTCTGAATCAGCTTCAGATTATCTTCCAATGCCATCGAGTCAAAGAAATCCGGCTCGGACATTCCGAAGGAATGCTCGTAATGCGAAATGGACAGATCTTCGTTGGAATAATTGCATCTGCCGTTGCCGGTAATGCGAAGTTTCTTTCCGACGATTTCATTTTTTTCAAAAACGGTGACGGAATGATCTTCGTTATCCGAAGCATAATACGCAGCAACGAGTCCGCTCGCACCACCGCCGATGATTGCAATTTTTTTCATGCGAAATCCTTTACTCTTTAAACAAACCGAAGGTCTGGAAGAAACGTAAGAAGCGGTCTCCCATCGGAAGACTCTGGAAGGTTTCTGCCGTAAAGCCTTTGAAAATAACCATTGTGATTACGTATACAATAACTGCGACAAAAATCGCAATCAGGCATGCTGCCATACTCGGCAGGAACAAATTGAATAAAATATAAACCAGGAAAGTTACCACACCCATAATTAAGGAGCAGATGCCCGGAATGATAAAGGTCTGTTTCAGTTCCTGTTTGTATTTCAGCTTTCTGTGAATTGCAAAATGATTCAGGAAACACATCACAAGTGAGAAAATCATATTTGCCAGAACTACCGAATAAATGCCGATTTTAAAGCCTCTTAAGAAAAGCTGAAGGCTTAAAATATTGATTACAAGCGCAATCAGGGCATTCAGTACGGGCACGTAGATTTTGCCGATGCCCTGTAAAATACCATTACCGAGCGTGGAAAGCGCGAAGAAAATAATCGACAAAGTACCGATATAGAGCATTTTTGCAGCCATATCAATCTCGCCGGAGAAAAGCATATCCACAATCGGTTTGCCGAGTACTGCAAGACCTACCGCACTTGGAATCGTTACCACCATCGTAATGCGGATGGCGGAGGTGACTTTCATTCTTGCGGTTACATGATCTCCTTTGGTAATACTTGCGGAAAGCGACGGCACAATCGCGGAAACCATTGCATTTGCAAGTGCCACGGGCAGGTTGATTAAGACTTTGTATTTACCGGAATATACACCCATCGAAAGCGTTTTTAAATCGATTTCGCCGATGCTTTCCATGTAGTGATTGTACATACTCTGATTCAGAATACCCGAAACATTGTAAATAACGGTGGAAAGAATAAACGGGAGCACTGTGATACAGATCATCCACATCACCTGTGCCATGGTCTCCGTCTTTTTCGTGGAATCCATTACGATATCTTTGGATACCTTTTTCTTCACATAAATCTGGTAATTGATTACGACATAAAGAAGTGATGCCAGCGCACCTAATCCACAGCCGACCGTTGCTCCGGCAGCGCCCAGGGCAGGTGCAAAACGCTCGTCCATCATGATGTTTCCGAATTTGGTACCGATCTGGAAGAAAAGTTTCGCAAATACAAGGGATGTCACAACTAAAACAATCTGCTCCAGGATCTGGGAAACCGCGGTAATTACCATCGTTCCCTTTCCTTGGAAATATCCGCGAAACGCACCCATTACAGCAAAAATGAAAAGCGTCGGAGCCAATACTCTTAATGCCATTGCTGACTTCGGCTCACCCATAATCGTGGTTGCAAGGGTGTCCGCAAAGGTAAGTACCAGAGCACAGGAAAGACCGCCCGAGATAAGTGCAAATATTAACGCGCCTTTGAAGTATTTCTGACAGTTTTTAATCTGGCCCTTTTCCGTTCTGGCAGCAATCAGTCTCGAGATTGCAACCGGCAGGGAATACGATGATAAAAGCAGAATAATCGAATAGATTTCATAGGCATTCGAATAATATCCGTTGCCCATGTCTCCGATAATATTTGTAAGAGGAATTCTTCTGACAAGGCCGATTGCCCGGGCAATAATACCGGCAATCGCGAGAATTCCGCCCTGCATCAGGATGCTTCCCGCTATATTGATTTTCTTGGATTTTTTACTCATATAATCTATTTCCTGACTATTCCGAGATCGGAAAGGTAATTCTCCTGCTTTTCTTCCATCACTTTCGCATCTTCTTCGGTCATATGATCGTAACCGATTAAATGAAGCACGGAATGTGCTACGAGAAATGCAAATTCACGTAACTCGGAATGACCGTATTCTTTTGCCTGTGAAATAACATGCTCCGAAGAAATCATAATATCTCCGAGCATAAAATTTCCGGTATCCGGATTTAAGTTCATCCGGTACTCTTCGCTTTCATAAAAAGAAAAATCGCCGGGCTTTGCAAAATCAAAAGCAGGAAACGAAAGAACATCCGTGGAAGCATCGATTTCACGGTATTCTTTGTTGACGGAACGGATTTCTTCATCATCCGTAATGGTCAGATTGATTTCACATTCAAAGGGGCAACCTTCTTTTTTCAGAATATGCTCTGCCACTTTCAAGGCGGTTTCTTCTAAGGAAAAACCCGGGTTATATTCAGTTTCGTTATCCGGATAAATCAGCATTTTTTGAAAATCCCTTTATAATACTTTTTGTATATTTAAATCATTTATTATTGCGTTTTGCTTTAAATCTTTTTGTCAGTTTTTGTTTTTAACAATTCGGGCTACGGGCGCTTTTTTCTTGTGATTCTTGTTCTTTTCCTCGTATTTTTCGTAAGCGTTTACGATTTTCTGAACCAGCGGATGTCTGACAACATCTTTTCCGGAAAGTTTGCAGATTCCGATGCCGTCGATTCCGGAAACAACCTTAATTGCGACGTCAAGACCGGAGGTGACATCTTTCGGAAGATCTTTCTGCGTTGCATCACCCGTAATAATAACCTTGGAACCGTAACCGATTCTGGTTAAAAACATTTTCATCTGCGCGGGTGTTGTATTCTGTGCTTCATCCAGAATGATAAAGGCATTGTCAAGCGTTCTGCCTCGCATATATGCTAAGGGAGCCACCTCAATTAAGCCTTTTTCCATGTTTTTCAGGAAGGATTCCGCACCCATGATCTGATAAAGTGCATCATAAAGAGGTCTTAAATAAGGATCGACCTTGCTCTGCAAATCACCGGGCAGAAATCCGAGCTTTTCACCGGCTTCAATGGCGGGTCTTGTTAAAATAATACGTCCGACTTCTTCGTTTTTGAAGGCGGTAATCGCCATTGCCATTGCAAGATAGGTTTTTCCGGTTCCCGCAGGTCCGAGTCCGAACACAATCATATTCTTTTTGATGGCATCGACATAGTTTTTCTGACCCAGAGTCATGGGCTTTACGGGCTTTCCGTTTACGGTATGGCAAATTACGTCATCGTCGATGGAAAGCAGGACGTTTTCTTTGTTTTCCTTCTGCATATCAATTCCGTAATTCACCTTCTGTTCTAAAATTGCCTGTCCGCGACCTGAAATCTCAGATAATTCGGATAAGAGCGATGCTGCCTTTTTGACATCATCCTTATTTCCGGTAATGACAAGATAACCGTCGCGATTTACCACGGTTACCCTGAATTCTTTTTCGATTTTCTTTACATACTGGTCCTGTTCACCGAAAATATTACGCATATTCTCTGCGGACATTTCCATACGGTATGTGATGTTTTCGTTATCCATCTATTGTTTTAATTCCCCTGTTTCAAGGTGCAGAGCTTTATTCATAAATTACTTTGTATACTAACGGTCTGAGTTCAGGCTTATTCTGAGAAATCGTGTAAGCATTCAGAAATCTTTCCTCGACCTCGGCAGGAAATTCTTCGGAATTATAATGCATGGTTGCAAGGCTCTCTCCGGCTTTTACGTAATCTCCGCATTTTTTCTTTAAAACAAAACCAACTGCGGGATCAATCACATCTTCCTTGGTTCTTCTTCCGCCGCCTAAAAGCATTGCACAGATTCCGATTTCCTCACACTGGATTTCGGACACATATCCTTCTTCTTTTGCAAGAATTTCAGCGGTATAACGGGCCTTCGGAAGTCTTTCGGGATTATAAACGTCTTCCGCGTTTCCTCCCTGTGCTTCTACAAACTGTGCAAGTTTTTTAAGCGCTTCACCGTTTTCGATTTTTTCCAGAACCATCTTTCTGGCTTCTTCTTTGGTTTCGGCAAATCCGGCAGCTAAAAGGAATTCTTCCCCGAAGGTATATACAAGCTCCTGATAATCAGCGGGAGCCGTGCCTTTTAAGGCATCGATGGCTTCTTTTACTTCCAGGCTGTTTCCGACAGCACAGCCGAGAGGCTGGTTCATATCAGTAATGGTTGCAATCGTCTTTTTGCCGGCACCGTTTCCGATTTCCACCATGCATTTTGCAAGTGCTTCGGAATCTTCAAGTGTCTTCATAAACGCACCGCTGCCGGTCTTTACATCAAGCAGAATCAGATCCGAACCTGCGGCCAGTTTCTTGCTCATAATCGAAGAGGCAATCAGCGAAATATTATCAACTGTTGCAGTAACGTCTCTTAAGGCGTAAAGCTTTTTGTCGGCAGGTGCAAGCTCTGCACTCTGACCGACCAGCGCAATTCCGATTTTCTTAACCTGGTCCATAAACTGCTTTGCGGGCAGAGAAGTATGAAATCCTTCGAAACTTTCGAGTTTATCAATAGTTCCGCCGGTGTGACCTAAGCCGCGGCCGCTCATTTTGGCGGTTTTTATGCCTAAAGATGCAGCAAGAGGAATTACGGATAAAGAGGTCTTGTCTCCCACGCCGCCCGTGGAATGTTTATCGGCCTTGATTCCGGGAATTTCCGATAAATCAAGTATTTCACCGCTTTCTGTCATTGCCTTGGTTAAAGCAATGGTTTCCTCTTTGTTTAAGCCCTTAAAAAATACGGCCATCAAAAAAGCGGACATCTGATAATCGGGAATGTCGCCTTTTGTATAGCCGTCTACCAGATATTTAATTTCAGCATCATCCAAAACGAATCCGTTTCGTTTTTTCATAATCAGGTCATACATTCTCATAAATGACTGCAAAACCTCCTATTTGTGATAAGGTTCATGGTTCATAATCCGGAAAGCCCGGTAAATCTGTTCCGAAAGAATTACCCGCATCAACTGATGGGGAAAGGTAAAATCCGAAAAAGAAAGAAGGCTGTCAGCCTGTTTTAAAATCTCATCGGATAAACCGATGGACCCGCCGATGATAAAGCAGATTTCACTTTTTCCTGATATAAACTGTCTGTTTAATTCTTCCGAAAATCCAACGGAATCGATTTTTTTGCCCTGTATTGCAAGTGCATACACATAGGCGGAAGGAGGAATCTTTTTCAAAATCCGTTCACCCTCTTTTTTGCGTACCGCATCTTCCATGGCTGTCTGAGCGCCTTCGGGGCATTCCTCATCTTCCACCTCAATGATATTGGTTTTACAATACCGGGAAAGACGTTTTACATATTCCTCCACGGCGTCGCGGTAAAATTTTTCTTTAATTTTTCCAACGCAGATGAGGGTTATTTTCATGTTAAGCGTCCGCAAAAAGATCGTGATAATTCTCGTCAAGAAGACCGTCCAGCGTCACGTCATCCACATCCTTGAATTTTGGTTCGGCTTTTACGGCTCTTTTCAAAAATTCCATTCTTGCAAAATAAACGGTTTCGTCATTTTTATCGTCATTGTCCTTAATCAGCTTATTGGCGGTTTCAACCGCTTCTTCTTTTAAGAACTTAATGATTTCGTCCTTTGTATTGGTTTCGTCGACAATCGTGGAACGAAGTCTTTTTGCGGTAAAGAATGAGGAAATACCGCTGATGCAGAGGAATAAAAATACGCAAGCCATGAATCCGTACAGAACATAGCCGGGCGTTCCGTTAATCTGCAGAGGAATCACATGAAATACTACAAGTGCTTCAAAGCATAAACCGATTACACCGATAATGCATAACGAAAATGCACTCGTTAATGCGTCGTCTGCCTTTTCCTTGGAAGAACGAAATGCTTTTTCGTTTTTTTTGGCGGTTGACTTACCGGGTTTATCTTCCTCTTCGTCTTCATCGTCCTCGTTTTCGTCCTCATCTGACTCTTCATTATTGACTTTTGAGTCATCGGAATCGTCTGCGGAGTCTTCATTCTGTGAGTCATCGGACTTATCAGAGGATTCCCCGGATTCTTCGTCGGAACCTTTCTCCTCGTCATCATCCGAGAAAGCTTTATTGATATTCTTACGCTGTTTTTCGAAGAATTCTTCCGCTTCTTCTTTACGCTTTTCGAAATAAGTATTCAAAGCAAAATTCACTTCTTTACGATGATCTTCTTCCACCATCAGCGAAAGGAAGCCTTCTCCCGCATCAACGGTCGATACTCCGCGAATATCGGAGGTGGTTAAAAACTCGTAAATATGCTCGATTTCTTCCTTTGAAGAAGTATAAATAACGCTTTTTTCTTTTTCTTCCGCACCGAGAACATCTACCAGTGCGACGCCACAGTCGGCGCACACGGTAAATCCTTCTCTGTATTCATTTCTGCATTTCGGACACCAGGGCATAATACATTCTCCAAATCTGATAATTTGTTTTTGCTAAACTCGCTGCGTGTTATCACGAGATTCGGCTTCGGTCGAAAGCGGTGGCTACTCCCTCAGCCGAACTCTACATGTAATTTAAAAACTATTTAATTAATTATTTGCTCAAATACTCATGAATTCCTTTCGCTGCCGCACGGCCCGCACCCATTGCAAGGATAACGGTAGCTGCTCCGGTAACCGCATCACCGCCTGCATAAACGCCTTCCTTGGTAGTTGCGCCGTCTTCTTTGGCAATAATGCATTTTCTTCCGTTGATTTCAAGACCTTTTGTGGTGGAAGAAATCAAGGGATTCGGAGAAGTTCCGAGAGCCATAATTACAACGTCGCAGTCAATCACAAATTCGCTGCCGGGAACCTCTACAGGTCTTCTTCTGCCGGAAGCATCGGGCTCGCCGAGCTCCATACGGATGCATTTGATGCCCTTTACCCAGCCGTTTTCATCTTCAAGAATCTCGACCGGATTAGTCAAAAGATTAAAGATGATTCCTTCTTCTTTTG
>Ga0247611_10011752_pt1 | contig 10046 bp, 3 predicted proteins | sample 177DNAGHGhighgp2_FD_192422 | JGI IMG/M metagenome (GOLD analysis project Ga0247611, IMG submission 192422) | Sheep rumen microbial communities from Palmerston North, Manawatu-Wanganui, New Zealand - 1770 DNA GHGhigh gp2 | ecosystem: Host-associated > Mammals > Digestive system > Stomach > Rumen ... | reverse complement strand
ATATCGGATGCCGCTCTTCGCTTGTTACAGGTTTCCGTTCAAACTTATGCCGTTGATTTCCATTCTGTAGGGTTTCGCCCATGTTATCCTCATCCTTCTTGCATAGCATTATATCACGCATTTTGTTCGCAAATGACTTATTTCCGCAAGCCTCAAGGACATTTGTCTTAATTTCACTTTTCGACGGGTTCTGCAAATAATAGTTATACGCGTCCATTCTGCCCATCACCTTTGCAATACCGTTGTCAATTGCGGACTTTTCAACGATGCCGAATATTTGAGCAGCACGTATGCCTAACATTCCGGCTAATACTGATATATTCGTATCCGTATCACCTTGAAATGTATTGCCTATTAAATTGATATCGCTTGGTATTACAGGTATGTAAAATACATTAGTTTCATTTTCCGCGTTTTTAAAATTATCGCCAGAAGCCCTTTTACATGCAAAAAACAAATCCCTGACAAGTTTTTCCTCCTCAAATAGTCCGGGTGAAATATCTCCTACCCATGCAATTGTATTGTCTTCTTGTGCAACATATTCACTCTTTTGCGGATTTCCCTTTGTTACCAATGGCCATGCTGGTATGTCCTTTTGGTTGGGCCTGTTTGGTATATCTGTTGATGATAATTTAACCCCTAAAAATTCTGCCGTTCTTTGCCCGACCCTTCGTTGTTGCTCAATTCTATCAAAACAGGTATACATTATATGCACGAATGTATCTATGTGCGCCATAATCATCTTAAATATATTTCCGATATATGGAACAACGTGCAGTTTTGACTTCGCCAATTCCACATAATTACGTTCAGCCATCTGTTCAATTCGTTTTTTTTCATCATCAACATAAACAGCCCTTTCTTTTAGCCGTTTACGCAAATCATGGAAATCCATAATATAAACGTGACTTTTAATCTTGTTTGACACTGAATGTGGCTGTATGTTCTCCATAAGAACCTTTATGGTGCTGTCGCTAAGTTTCCTTTGTTCATTACCAGCAATATTGAATTTAACATTTCGCAATGTCTCTTCACTAACAGCACCAACCGCTCCGGACTCACTTGAATATGCAACAAAATTAACTTTTCCATCTGCGTCCTTATTCAAGACAAAAGTGTCAAAGAACCACATCTCCAATATATCACTGTTAACCGACCTTTCATTCGGCATTGACGACTGAGGTATTTCGTATGCCGGATGATTCTCGTTATAGGTTCTTATCTTTTCTCTTAGCGCCTTCCAAGACTCGTTGATGGCATCACTTATGTCGATTTTGTCACTATCCGAAAATAGAACCAATTGCTCGTCTTCTATAGGCGTTCCGTCATAATTCTCAATAAAGCAATTTGATACACTGTTCATCAACGCATTCTTAAATTTGCTTAACGCCGATATAATTTCACCGATTTCACCTTTTTCCGTTTCACCGTTTTTAATCACTTCCTCATTTTCTTCACTAATGACCTTTAGCAATGAATCATCTGTCATACAGTCATTAACAGTCTTAAAGAAATCGTATAAACGTATCATCGGGCTTCCGTCGCTGAATTGCCAAGACGGTGAGTTTGCGTTCTGGTCCCAATAATCCCGCCCGGCATAATTACAAAATGGAGCGGCAACAATATATTGGAACGGAATATCCGTAAGAAGCGAATATGAATAACCGATAAATGTAGCGGTTGCTTCAAAGTTGCCTGTTTGTGGATTTAGACTACCCTTGAAACCGCTACACGTTAATTGCAACGTAACAGCTTGTCCATAAAACCCCTTAAATTGCAGTTTGAATTTTGGATAAGGCGCTGTAAAGAACGCACCAAATATATTGTCTATCGTGAGTTTATCGTCATCATGAGTAGCCTCCTCTCGTCCAAACAATGAAGAACCGCGTTGGTCAACAAACTTAATGGTCACAGTTGGCGTATAGTAATTCTCGAATGCAACTGTTATATTTTCGATTCCTAAACCCTCAACTATGTTTTTTGCGACAACGTCCTCGTAATTCGTATCGGTGTAAAACGTTGTCAAAAAACCCTTTTCTCCGTGAAGAAAAGACACGTAATTACCCTCTGCGTATTGTTTTCCGTCAATTGGTGCACGACAACGCCAGAAAAGGCAATGTTCTTCCGTTACATCTGTACCCTGAGCCGCATTTGACTTGAAACGTGGTACTATTTCAACAATAAGGTTAAATGCTATACATAGGTCTGAATAATCAGGCGTTAAAGGAATTCCATTTATATTTCCCATTGAATCATTCGGGTCTACGTATATAATTCTACTGCTAACACTGTTCTCTTCCATTATGGCTTCTCTTCATTAATTCGCTTATACCTTTGAATCCCTTGCTCGTATCTGTTAATCGCGTTATGCAACGGATAAGGAATCCTTAATGTAGTACCATCTTGTACCGAATACTCATAGCCGCCTATTGACGGGTTTGCCTGAAGTATCAGCCATGCATAATTCGGGTCGCCATAGTACTTATATGAAAGGTTGTCAAAACGCATTGTGGCCTTTTCGAAAATTATATAAAGGTCACTACTTTCGTGCTCTATTGGTATGAACGGCATAAATTCAACAATACCGTTACCCCTATATTTTTCATATCTGTCGTAATATTCCATATCTACGCCGTTTTATCTTATCCTTCGTTTTTCCGCTCAGTACCCTTCGCTCCATCAAGCAACTCACTATCCGTAAACTGTTTATTTTTCTTGTATGTGTTTGTTATATACGAATAGTTCCCACTGTTATCAATGTCAATATTATGATTCCCTGCTCCACCTATAACAGTATAGTTATTTTCTGACTCATATACGACCCTATCAGCCCTATTGTCATAATACCTTGCATTTGCGTAGTAGTTAAATGACATCGCATTCTGCAACCTTCTAATCGGTCCTGCCATGTCTCCTCCGCCAATAAACTTGAAACTTATGCTGACTTGAGCCAATAACGGCTGCATTCCGATTCCCTCAGTGTTCAAATCCCATTGTACACCTTCCGAAACGCTATAATCAATGTTAATGTTGTCAATAACAATCATCTGATTATAAAAGTCTCCAATTCTTAGTACACAGAAAGGCGGTCTTCCGAATGCTAAATTGTTCGCCGTCTGTCCATTGATATCAGACATACTGATAGTGTTGCCTTGACGAGTGCACTGATTAAGGAATGTTAATCTGGCATTAAATCCTTCCGGCGTCATCGAATGGAAAGCAGGGTCGAAATATTTTATTTTATCCATCAACTTATTAAACACCAACGGATTTTTCTTTTCAAGTGTTTTAAAGAAATAATATTCTTGGTCATAACGCCATACGTTTCGTTCTCCACCACCTATTGCGCCTGCGTCATATGTTAAATTTCCGTCTCTTACGTAAGTTCTTATGGCGTCATCTGTATAGTATCTTTTACCACTTGAACGTCCGTCATCTATTCCGTAATCAACCCCTTCTCCTTTATATTGAAGATATTGACTTTGGCTTCTTCCTCTCATGTTGCTGATACCGATTTCTTTTCCGACGTCATTTCTGACAAGAGTTCCGTCTGAAAGTTCAAACCAAATACTGCCATCGTCTATATGTTTATACAATTTTCGGCCTTGCTCGTCAGTGCCGGCTTCATTATATTTATCATATTTTTGGAATGTGGCCATTTCTTCCTCATACTTTGCTAATTCGTCTGTATTATCATATGAAAAACTCAATGTAACATCAGCGCTGCGAAGATACTTAGCATTTCCTCCAGAGTGCTGATGTTTCTCAACTTCTTTTAATTCATCACCGGACTTATACGTTTTCGTACCACCAGAATAGCCGATATCTGGTTTCTCGACGCTATAGCCTTCGCCGCTCAACCAATTCACAACCGTTTGTGCTCTATTTTTCGCTAAGACGTCATTTCTCTTGTCGTTGTATTTCGCGTTATCGCCGTGGCTGTTTGAGAAGCCATTTGCTTCAATTCCTGACAATTTGTAATTTTCAAATAAACTTTTCAGCACATCGATTAATCGAGACTTTTTCCCATCACTCTCGATTTCCCTATTAGGGTGTCTTTTCGAAAGATAATCCCTACTCTGTTCATAACCTTTAATATCAGCAATGACGTAAGCGATTTCTGAGAGAGAACAGCCTATTAAGACTCCATCATCATCAGTTCTTACAAACGTATAATCATTACAATTATAAGAATACGACCGCAGGTCAAGATAGTTTGTATCATAAATGTTTCCATTCGTATCAAATACAGATGTATTTCTCTTTCCACCCGGCGATAATGGCCTTTGTCCGTATGTATTTTTAATGTTAGCGTCTTTGGTCGAATATTCGCCGTCAACCCTATAAAACCATTTATTCCTATCTTTATCGCTTCTTTTACTTATTTTTTCATACGATTGGGCAAAAGCATAAATAAAATTACCTTCATTATTAAGTTCTTCAACAGCATCATTAATTTCTTCCTGTGTGCTATAACCATCAGAAAATCCATCTAAACCAGGCCCTTCCCATCTATTTTCAACATAGATTCCCATTTCATAACCGCCAAAATTATCAGATTCGTTCCAACTCTTAAGAGACCTAAATGAATATGGTATGTCATTCAAGCCGTCATCTGATTTACCTGCACCTTTACCGCATAATAGATACCCGATAGCATAATCCGCCGAATCATATAAACCTGAGTAATTGTTTGGATAGTATACTGCGAATTTTACTTTAATAATTTTTTTCGGAGGGTCTGTCGGCTTTTCAGGCGGCGTGTTAACGATTGGATAATCATAAACAGGCTCCTGATACTTTTGAACGTACTCATCCGTTAGCGGTGTTGGTTTGACAATACTCATAATGCTATTCTCATCTTTCGGGCTAAGTGAGTCACATCCGGCAAAAAACCTCAGCATATCCGTGTCCCTAAAATCGCCCTGCTCATCATGCCAACTTGCATAATCAATTACAGAAGGGTGGTCAACTACCATCAAAAACGATAACGTTCCGCTTCTTTGGGAGTTTACATAAGTAAAAACGTCCTCACCTCGCCCAATAAACGTGCTTGATGACCAATTAACGTTTGTTGTTTCGTTAAAAGTGATTCCGTATGGAGGAAACCACATTATTCTTCCACCAAGCGGTCCCCTCTGTTCCCACGAAAGCGCCTTCTCGAAAGAATACGGGTCATAGCCCCTCCATGCAAGATTTTCGATAGAAAACATGCATTCTTTTGTGTGTATATTGCTTTTTTGGCCATTAATATACTTCGGGGCAATCTTCACAATTCCATCACCACCTTTTGTCTCAGTGTCAAGAACTGAATATTCCCATCCGGCGTCACCGTTCTTCCACCCATAACCAAGCCCCTTATCCTCGTGTTTGGTATTAAATCTTTCGTATTGAAAACCGTCCCATCTGTGGAATTCACGTACACCTTTCGTTGAGTCGTAATTGCCATTTGAATCAATGTAGTTAAACGGCCTTATAGTTTTGAAATACTTATCATACTGATAGTGATGTGTCCAAACGCGGCAATACGGATTGTTATAGCCATTAAACGTATATTGACTGACGCCTTTTTTTTCCGAAGACGCAGTAAGAAGATTCCTACCATGTGACTCTCCGTATTTTTCAGTTCCCTTTCTACCATTATACTTCAGTTTATTCGACGGACCATCAGTACCAGTACCAAATCTCGAAATTATCGTATTTATCTTCCCTTGCCCAAAAAGCCTTCTTGTCTTTGCCAATATAGAATCTTTGTTATTGGTTCTCCACTTTTTATCTGCCGCTTCACCACTTAATCTGCCATCTATATCATCGGGGTATAAATTCCCGTAATTAAACCCATTTGGGTACATTTGTCCGTGCTCATAACTATTCTCGTACCCCTGAGTTGATGATATGAAAACTCGCTCCTCTTTCCTTAACGATTCTGCCGTTTTAAGATAGTTTACATCTTCAGCATATCTATATTTTGGTATTTCAGAATCAAAAATATCGCTTTGCCCTAAATCATGAGCATTGTTACCCAATGAATAGTGCCTGATGTTCTTTTCGTTAATGTTGATTTGCATCAGTCGATTCATTAACGTATACATTCTGTCATTGAAACGGCAATATCCTGCAATATCCATACCCATTATGGCCTCTGCGATATCAACAACAACAGCATCACCAACACTAAGGCCTCCGTTCCTAAGTTCTTGGTTAAAAAAATCGTTAATTCCGGTAATAACTCCACCCTTAACCTCATTCCATGTTTTTCCACTTATATCAGCCATATTAAATCCGTATATCTATATTTATCCCAATACCGAATTTTCTCAAATATTTCGGTATAAACTATCTGAATTGTCATATACTTATAGATATCTTGTTTTATGAATTTTTATTATCTTGTTCACCTATTTTTAAAAGAAAAGATATCATATTTATGGTAAAAGAACCTAATTAAACCAGCAGTAAATATGTCAAATAGTGCAAACAAACCATATGAATTTGTAGAATTGCCTAGTAAAGGCCTATGCTACCACGAAAATTCTCCACTTAGGGTCGGCCATATAGCCATGTATTACTTAACAGCAAAAGATGAAAATTTCCTATTGAATCTTGCGTTGAATAAAAGCAATGATGTGCGTAGTTTTATACAGTCTAAAATAGTTGACACAAAAATATCCGTCGATGATATTTGTCGTGGCGATTTAGACGCAATATTTATTTGGCTCAGAAAGACAGGATACGGCGATGACTTCATCATTGACGTAACAGACGTGAACAGCGAAAAATCATTCACAACAGCCATAAACCTAAGCGATGTGAAAAATAACGATTTCGACGTATGTGAAGACGGAGACGGTAACTTTATGTACTTTATGAAGAACGGAGACATATTATCGTACAGAATCATCGGATACTATAAATTGGAGTCACTTTATGAGGAAATATCCGAAAAAACAGACAAACAAGAAGAAACATTAGATTTCCTATTAGGGAATTATACCGTTTCGGTTAACGGGAGCAAAGACACTGATTTCATCAAAAATTATATCAAACAAATCGATATGGAAGAAAAAGTGCTTTACTGGCTTTACATAAACGACAGCTCTCCGTCTGTCAATAATGTTTTAGCGGTTAATATTCAAGGTAAAGACACCGACATATTACTGAAAATTAACTCAGATTTTTTAATAATGTAAAATATACCACACAGCAATGGCAAAAAAAACACTCGACGATTTTCAGAAAGAATTAGATGCGTTGGTCATACAAACCAAACACTTAGATAATGCTGTTGAACAAGCAAGTGCTTCTGTTGATTATTTTAAGAAATTAAACATGAAAGCCGAAAAAGACTTTCTTGACGGTGTAATCACGGATTGGAGCGAGGTACAAAAAACAATTGACCAATTAGCATCGGCGAATAGAAAATTGGCGAATGAGGAATTTAAACAGGCTGAGCATAAAGCAACATTAAACCAAAAGGAAGACGAAATTATTGCAAGGGCAAACGCTTCTGGGCTTAGGGGTGATAAACTTATTATTCGTAGTAGAGACCCACATGACCCACAAAGTTATAGCGCCGAAAGTTATAGTGCCGCAATGCAAAATACCAACGGGACAGGCGGTGGAGGCGGTGGGGTTAAAAATGCGTTGGCATCCAAAGGAGGCGGTTCATTACTTGCCGGAATACTCAATGTTTTAGGTGATTTTATATCAGCCGGAACTGACATATACATAGCAGAGCGAAAGAAGTCATTAAGCACTTGGATGCAAAACCAAGACATATACATCAATGCGATTGAAACGAGTGGAAAGATTTTCCAACGTAATATGAAAACATTCGCAAAGGGTATGCAGGACGCATTGTCATCGTCTTTTGCCAGCATAACACAAGGTGTACAGGAGGGTGCTTACGCTGCCGCCCAAAGTTCTGTTGACGTTAGTGCTGAATTCTACGCAAATAAACTAGATACAGAAATTGATTTGTTAAAACGCCAAAACTACGAAAATATTCGTACATTAAAAGGTGAACAAGAGCGTATGCAACTGACAAACCAAGAGTTTAACAGCGGTGCCGGTCTCGTAAGTAATATTGCCGGGTTGTTTGGCCCTGCGTGGGGCGCTATTGGTGGTCTAATCCAAGGAATTACAGGCGCAGTCACTAAAATACGAGAGGCCGAAAAAGAAATCGAGGTGATGAAGGCCGAAAAGGAAATAGAGCTCAACGAAAAACAACTCGAACTCTACAATAACATCAAAAAGCAAGCGATGGATGCCGCTAAAGAAGCGGTAAACTCAATACTAGAGTTTTCTAAATCAATCGAAAATGTTTCATTGAAGACAGACGCCGCAGCTAAATCAATGGCTAATATGTTAGGCATGTCAGGGGCAAATGTTGATAGATATACAAGTTTTATCTATAACACGGCAAGCAACATGAGTTTCACAAACAGCAACGGAAAAACAACATACCTTGATAAAACCCCTGAAGACATTGCAAAAATGCAATCCGCTTACATTGACGCTTCAGACCGAAACATTACAATGAACAGAAATGAGTTCGTAAAAGCCGCGCTATTGGGTAAAGAACTCGGAGATGACAACCTTGCCGCATCGCTTCTTGGTGACATGGATTACTTCAATCAGACGATTGAAAACAGTACTGATTTGATACACCGTATGTTTACAGAAGCGAATAAGGCTGGCGTTTCGAATAGGAAATTCGCTAAAGATTTACAGCAAAACCTTAAACTTGCCCAAAAATATACGTTCAAGGGTGGTGTAGAATCGTTGATGAAAATGTCAATATGGGCACAAAAGACCAGATTCAACATGCAAGGTCTTGAGGCCGCTGTTGACAAAATATTAGATGGCGGTATTGAAGGTGTCATAAAGCAATCTGCTCAACTTCAAGTATTGGGTGGAAACATGGGAATGTATTCTGACCCATTAGGAATGTTATACGACGCATTGTCAGACCCTGAATCCCTTGCAAAACGATATAACAAGATGCTTGAAGGAATGGGCACTTTTAATAGCAAAACCGGTGAGGTTGAGATTAATGGCCCTGACGTTCTTCGTTTGAAAGCATATGCACAAGCGACTGGTATAAGTTACGAGGACGCCAGAAAGCAAGTTACGCAAAAAACTAAAAATACACAAATTGACTCATACCTAAAAAATGCTGGCGCGGACAATAACTATACAGAGCAGCAGAAGGCGTTAATCTATAATAAAGCGCAATATGATTCAACAACAGGGAAATGGCAAGTTACGCTTGACAACGGAAAAACATATAACGATATTAGTGACCTCAGTGATGCCCAAATCGATGAACTTTTGCCCGTGGAAGAAAGAATCGAGGATAAAGTCAGTAAGATTATGGACTATACAGCGATGATGGCCGGTGTTACACAACACGGTCAACAGGTAGTGGCTGAAGATACAAGGGGTAATCTCATTAAAAATATACAAGAAAGAATGGATGAAAACTTGAGATTTTTTAATGAAAACCTACCAGTTCTACGTGAAGAAGTAACACAGGCTAATGATTTCGTTACAGCCCAAAACAAAATACAGCACGATATTGTGGTTGCCACAAACAAAATACTAACTGAAGAATTTGAAATAATCAAGGCTTCAGCAAAAAACCTCCAAAAGGATATAGAAAATACCGAATCAAATCTACGTCAGGGGCTTAATGCCGTTGCTGAGGATTTAAATGTGATGAACGGAATCTTTAAAGGTGCTAACGAAAAATTGGCTAAATCGCTTAATATGAACGCAGAACTTATGATGTCAGAAAAAGAAAAGGCTGAAAAAGAAGAAGAAGCGCAAAGACAGGCCAAGATAAAAGCACATGAAGATATGGCAAAAGAGCTGGAGAAAAAAGGCCAACACGTCGAATCAAAATTACAGTCGTCAATGGCTGCGGACCTTAGGGGTGACCATATGGCGGCACGTGGACTTGAAAAGTCCGCATTTGGCCATTTTATGCGTGACGGCGTCATTTCTTCAAACGGTTCTCCGATGTTTGTTGAATCATCTAAAAT
>Ga0247611_10011751_pt1 | contig 10049 bp, 9 predicted proteins | sample 177DNAGHGhighgp2_FD_192422 | JGI IMG/M metagenome (GOLD analysis project Ga0247611, IMG submission 192422) | Sheep rumen microbial communities from Palmerston North, Manawatu-Wanganui, New Zealand - 1770 DNA GHGhigh gp2 | ecosystem: Host-associated > Mammals > Digestive system > Stomach > Rumen ... | reverse complement strand
CGCTTCTGCTGCTCTTCCAGCCCCTCGCGGCCGAGCCCCTGGATATGGACGAATACCTCTATGGCCATGTCATGGACTCATACGAATGGCACATCACCACGGTGAAGGGCCATCCGGTGTCCGTCCCGCTTCCCGTCATCGTCCGCAGCCGCCAAAGCGGCTGGCACTGCTTCTCGTCGAAGCGCCTGGAAGGAGGGGAGGAGTATGAAGGCTTCTTCATCGCCCCGAAGGGTGCCGACCATGAAGGAAAAATCCTGGAACACACGCCGGAGGGGGATGTCCGGCCCCTCGACATCAGTATCACGAAGAATGTGGCCGGACTGATGTTCAATTCCTTCGTCCTAGTGCTACTGGTGCTCCTGGGAGTACGGTGGTATCGCCGGCACGATGCCCGCGAAGAGGCGCCGGGCGGATTCGCCGGCCTTGTGGAAATGCTGGTCATGATGGTTGAGGATGATATCATCAAACCCTGCGTGGGACCGGACTACAAGCGGTACAGCCCCTATCTGCTGACGGCGTTTTTCTTTATTTTCATCAACAACCTGCTGGGCATCGTCCCGTTCTTTCCGGGTGGGGCCAACATCACCGGCAACATTGCGGTGACGTTCGCCCTGGCGCTGTTTACCTTCCTTGCGGTCAACCTTTTCGGCAACAAGCACTATTACAAGGACATTTTCTGGCCGGACGTGCCCCTGTTCCTGAAGGCCATTCCCCTGATGCCGCTCATCGAAATCATCGGCATCTTCACGAAGCCCTTCTCCCTGATGGTCCGGCTTTTCGCCAATATCCTGGCGGGACACATGATGATTCTCGGCGTCGTGGCCGTGATTTTCCTGACGGCGGAGCTCGGAGCGGCCATGAATGCCGGCTTGACGGTGATCGCCGTCGTCTTCGGGGTCTTCATGGACCTCATCGAATGTCTGGTCGCTTTTCTCCAGGCGTATATCTTTACGATGCTGTCTTCGGTCTTCATCGGCCTCAGCCGGCAGCATCCCGAACACGAAGAACAAACTAAAAACGTATAGCTTATGTTACTTTCAACCATGATTCTGCAGGCAGCCGCAGGTGCGGCCCTCGGAAAAGCCGGTGCCGCCCTGGGCGCCGCCATCGCCGCCATCGCCGCCGCCATCGGTATCGGCAACATCGGTAAAGCCGCCCTGGAAGCCGGCGCACGCCAGCCCGAGAAAGCGGACCATTACCGGCTGACCGCCATCATCATCGGCGCCCTTGTCGAAGGCGCCTGCCTGTTCGCCATCCTCGTCTGCCTCATCGGTAAGTAGCGTATGTCCCTGATTACTCCCGATTTCGGCCTCCTGTTCTGGATGACCCTGATTTTCGCCATCGTGTTTTTCATCCTGGCGAAGTTCGGTTTTCCGCTCATCACGGACATGGTGGCAAAGCGCCAGGAGCGGATTGACCGCTCCATCGCCGATGCGCGCGAAATCGAAGCCCGCATGAAGACGTTTGCCGCCGAGCAGGAAGCCGCCCTCGCCGAGGCGCAGCGCCAGCGGGCGGAGATGCTCCGGGAAGCCTCCGAAACGCGCAGCAAGATCATCTCGGAGGCCAAGGCCGAGGCCCGTGCGGAGGCGGACAAGATTCTCGCCGAGGCCAAGGTCCAGATTGCGGCGGAGAAGGAAAGCGCGCTGCGCGACATCCGGAAGGAGGTGGCGCTCGTGAGCGTGAACGTGGCGGAAAAAGTCCTCCGTCATGAGCTCTCCGACGAGTCGGCCCAGCGCTCCTACCTGGACGCCCTTGTGGATGAAGCCTCTCAAGCTCCCCTCCAGTCTTGAACCGTAGCATCATCATATCGAGATACGCCGCGGCGCTGGTGAAATATGTCCGGGAGACCGGTCATGGGGACATCGTGTGCTCGGAAGCGGAATCCCTGGTCCGGCAGATCCAATCCGTCCCGGAACTTAGGCGGATGGTCGAGGCGGCGGATGACGTCGTATCGCCCTTCGACAAGAAGAAACTCCTGCAGACGGCCCTCGGCGGGCGGATTTCCCAGGAATTGAGCCGTTTCCTGACCCTTTTGAACCGCAAGGACCGGATGGACCTGGTCGGGGATATTCTCCGCGACTTCGTGGACCTCTACCGGCGGAGCATCGGCATCCGGAAAGCCCGCTTGACAGTGGTCAAGGAGCCTTCTGAACGCCTGTTGCAGCGGCTCAGGGCCCTGGTGAGGCAAAAGACCGGGGATGATGTCATCATCGAGGTGGAGGTGGACCCGACGCTCATCGGCGGCTTTGTTTTCGACATCGACGATTATCTCCTGGATGCCAGCGTCTCTCGTCAGCTGGACCTTGTCCGGGAGCAATTCATGGAATGGAATAGAAGGATTATATAATGGCAAATACACTCAAACCCAGCGAGGTGAGCGATGTCCTGCTCTCCCAGCTCAAAGACATGTCGGTGGATCTCCAGTTCGAGGAAATCGGCAAGGCGCTCCAGGTATCCGACGGGGTGGTCCGGATTTATGGGCTGGACCATGCCGAGGCAGGAGAACTGCTGGACTGCGGCAACGGGGTCATGGCTGTGGTGATGAACCTGGAGACGGACAATGTCGGCGCGGTGCTCATGGGCCCGACCGACCTTCTGAAGGAAGGAATGGTCGTCCGCCGGACCCGCCGCATCGCCTCCATCGGGGTCAATGACAATCTGGCAGGACGTGTGGTGGACCCGCTCGGCAATCCGCTGGACGGGCTCGGCCCCATCGAAGGCGAGAAGGTGGACATGCCGCTGGAGCGCAAGGCCCCCGGCGTCATTTTCCGCCAGCCGGTCAACCAGCCGCTTCAGACAGGGCTCAAGGCCATCGACGCGATGATTCCTATCGGCCGCGGCCAGCGCGAACTGATCATCGGCGACCGCCAGACAGGCAAGACCGCCATCGCCATCGATACGATTATCAACCAGCGGAGCGAGTTCCTCGCCGGGAAACCGGTCCATTGCATCTATGTGGCCATCGGACAGAAAGGTTCCACCGTGGCCAGCATCGTCAAGACCCTCCGGGAGCACGGAGCCATGGACTATACGACCGTCGTCGCGGCGACGGCGGCCGATCCGGCGGCCCTGCAATATTTCGCGCCCTTCGCCGGCGCGGCCATCGGCGAGTATTTCCGGGATACCGGCCGGCATGCCCTCGTGGTCTATGACGACCTGTCGAAACAGGCGGTCGCCTACCGGGAAGTGTCGCTGATCCTGCGCCGTCCTTCCGGCCGCGAGGCCTATCCGGGCGATATTTTCTACCTCCATTCCCGCCTGCTGGAGCGGGCGGCGAAAATCATTGACCAGCAGGAAGTCGCCGAGCAGATGAACGACCTTCCGGAGAGCCTCCGGGGAAAGGTCCGGGGTGGCGGGTCACTGACGGCCCTTCCCATCATCGAAACCCAGGCCGGGGACGTCTCGGCCTATATTCCGACCAATGTCATCTCGATCACCGACGGCCAGATTTACCTGGAGTCGGGCCTGTTCAACCAGGGCGTCCGGCCTGCCATCAATGTCGGCATCTCGGTGTCCCGCGTCGGCGGCAGCGCCCAGGTCAAGTCCATGAAGAAGGTGGCGGGTACGCTGAAAATCGACCAGGCCCAGTATGCCGAGCTGGAGGCCTTCTCCAAGTTCTCTTCCGACATGGACAAGGTCACGGAGATGGCCCTGGACAAGGGCCGTAAATCCGCGCAGCTGCTGATTCAGCCCCAGTACAGCCCCATGTCGGTCGGGGAGCAGGTGGCCATCCTGTACTGCGGAACCCACGCCCTGATGCGGGAAATCCCCGTCGGCGCCGTCCGGACCTTCCAGGAGCGTTTTCTGGAGCGGATGCGGGCGGAGCATCGCAGCGATGTCCTCGACCCGCTCGGTGAAGGAACCATGACGGATGAAATCGGCGCGGTCATCGAAAAGGTCGCCGCCGACATTGTCAGAACCCTTGTATAGTCCATGGCTACGCTGAAGGAAATAAAAGGACGCATCTCTTCGGTCCAGAGCACGCTGAAAATCACTTCGGCGATGAAGCTCGTGGCCTCTGCCCGCCTGCGCAAGGCCCAGGCGGCGATCGAGTCCATGCGTCCCTATTCCGACCGGCTCCAGGGTATCCTTGTCCGTCTGTTGTCCGCGCCGGGCGTCGCCGCGGTTCCGGGCGCCGGAGCCGTAGGTACCGGGGAACAGGTCGTCATCGTGGGGGTGTCCTCCAATTCCTCTCTTTGCGGGGCGTTCAACGCCAATATCATCCGCCGGGTGCAGGAACTGCTGGAAGAATACCCCGGGGCGATTGTGTACGGCATCGGCCGCAAGCTGTCCGACTACCTTCGCAAGGCCGGCCGCCCTTCTCCGGAAAACTGGAACGAGCTTTCCGAGCATCCGTCCTACGCCGCAGCCGCCGCCCTGTCCGGCCGGCTCAGGCAGGCGTTCGCGGAGGGAAAGGTCGGAAAGGTCCTGCTGGTGTACAACCATTTTTATTCTACCGCCCGTCAGGCGCCTGTCGTGGAGACCTTCCTTCCCGCCTCCATCCCTTCCGGAGAGAGCGTCGAAGGGGAGACGGACTATATTCTGGAACCTTCTCCGGCGGCCTTGCTGGAGGAACTATTCCCGAAGGTGCTGGACCTGCGCTTCTACACGGCGCTGCTGGACAGCGCCGCCGCCGAGCATGCCGCCCGGACGGTCGCGATGCAGATGGCCACGGACAACGGGCAGGAGCTGCTCCAGGAACTGACGCTGCAATACAACAAGTCCCGCCAGCAGAAGATTACGGCCGAAATCCTGGACCTCGCCGCGGGCGCCGCCCAGTAAGTTCCATTTTCTTTCTGCCATTCCGAAGTTTGGCACGATGTTGGATAGACAGGGTATCGGACATAAATAATGATACCTACAACATAATCCCCTCGGCCGATTGTGAAATCCGCGGAGGGGAAATTCTTCATTGTTGGTCCTTTGAAAGAAAAAACGTAAATTTGTAAGCCGTTTTGGCGAAATTGCTTACTGATTTATATGAAAACGAATACCACAGCCTATCTGGCCGCGACGGGGACGGTCCTCCTCTGGGGGATGTCCTATATCTGGGCGGACCGGCTGCTGGACCTGGGGATACCGGTCGAATACTTCGTGCCTGTCAGGACCCTGATGGCAGGGCTGCTGCTTCTGGTCGTGAACAAACTGACGCGGCAGGACATGCGTCTCAGGCGCAAAGACATCGGGAAGTTCCTGCTCCTGTCGCTCTGCATGCCCCTGGTCTATTTCATCTGCGAGACATACGGACTCGAGTTGACGCAGTCGCCGACCATCACCTCGCTCGTCATTGCGACGAATCCGCTTTTCGCCATGGGCGCGGGGATGCTGATTTTCAAGGAACGGTTCTCGAAGCTGAACATCGCGGGTGTCTTCGTGACCCTTGCCGGGCTGTTCCTGGTGACATGGACCCGGACGGAGACGGGACCCTGGTTCTGGGCCGGCGTGGCGGTCCTTTTCCTGGCCGTCATTTCGGAAGTGAGCCAGATTGCGTTCACGAAATCCCTGTCGGCCACCTACGCCCCTTCGGTCATCGTCATGTACCAGTTCCTGCTGGGGGCGCTGCTGTTCCTGCCGCTGTTCCTCGGCAAGGGAATCACGCATTTTGACGCCTCGCTCTACCTGAGCTGGAAGGTGATCTATCCGACCCTGGCGCTCGCCCTGCTGTGTTCAGCGGCGGCTTTCACCCTCTGGGCGTATGCCATCGCCCGGCTCGGCGTGGCCCATACCAGCGTGTTCCTGGCCGTCGTGCCGCTGGTGACGGCCCTCTTGTCCTTCCTTTTCGGGGACGAGCGGCTCGCCCCCCTGCAGTGGGCTGGCCTGGCCGTCGGCCTCGTGGGCATCTATCTTACCCAGACTGAATCAAAAAAATCTTGAGATATGGACCTGCATGTACAGAATGAAACTTCCCGCTTGAGAGAGGTCGTCCTGGGGCTCCCTTGGTCCAACGGACCGGTACCGTCCCTGGAGGAGACCTTCGACAGCAAATCCTACGAATCGGTGCTCAACGGGGTGTACCCGGAAGAGAAAGACATTGTCCGGGAGATGGGGGCTTTCGAGGCCATCCTGCTCAAATACGGTGTCAAGGTGTACCGTCCGGAACTGGTGGAAAACTGCAACCAGGTCTTTTCCCGTGACGTCGGATTCGTCATCGACGACAAGATCATCGTCTCGAACATCATCCCGGACCGCCAGGAGGAAATCGACGCCTACTGGAAAATCTATGGACAGATCCATTACAAGCACATCTACAACCTGCCGGAGACGGTCCATGTCGAAGGCGGCGACGTCGTGCTGTACAACGACATGATCTTCCTCGGACAGTATGATTTCCCGGATTACCGGCAGGTGAAAACAGCCCGGACGAACCGTCTGGCGCTGGACTATCTCCGGATGATTTTCCCGGACAAGAATATCATCCCCCTGAACCTCCGCAAGAGCGATACGGACCCCTACGAGGGCATTCTCCATCTGGATTGCACCTTCATGCCCGTGGGCCGGGACAAGGCCATCATCTACAAGCAGGGCTTCATGAATCCGCGCGATGCCGACCACCTGATCGAGCGTTTCGGAAAGGATAATGTCTTCTGCCTGACTACGGAGGAGATGTATTATATGAACTCCAACGTCTTCTCGATTTCCGAGGATGTCGTCGTGACCGAGGAGCATTTCACGCGGCTGAACGACCATCTGCGCAATGTCTGGGGCATGACGGTGGAGACGGTTCCCTACCGGGAAATCTCCAAGATGGGCGGTCTGTTGAGGTGTTCTACCCTTCCTTTAAGAAGAGACTGATGGACAGAAAGTTGGCAGTCGTCGCCTTCGGCGGCAACGCCCTGCTGCGTGCGGGGCAGAAAGGGACGTTCCGCGAACAGCTGGATAATGTGGAACGCACGTGTGAGAATCTGCTTCCGCTGCTGGAGAGGGGCTATGACCTTGTCATCGGCCATGGCAACGGTCCCCAGGTCGGAAACGGCCTGCTCCGTCAGGAGGCCGGGAAGCAGTTGTATGGGCTGGAGGCCATGCCCATGGACTTTTGCGGTGCCGAGACCCAGGGTTCCATCGCCTATCTGATCGAGACGGGGCTGGAACGGGTGCTCCGGCGCTCCGGTCTTGAGCGGCGGATCGTTTCGCTCGTGACGCGGGTGGAAGTGGCCGCGGACGACCCGATGTTCCGGAACCCGACGAAACCGGTGGGCCCGTATTATCCTTCTCCGGAAGGACGGGAAGGGGTGTACCGGGAGGATCCCCAGGGACGGGGCTGGCGTAAGGTCGTGCCTTCGCCGCAGCCGGTCCGTATCGCGAACATCGACCTTGTCGGCCGTCTCGCCCGGGAGGGGAGTATCGTGGTCACGGTCGGTGGTGGCGGCATCCCGGTCGTCCCGGGGCCGGAGGGCCACGACGGCGTGGAGGCGGTCATCGACAAGGACCTTGCCAGCGCCCTGGCCGCCATTGAGCTCCATGCGGACGAATTCTATATCCTGACGGACGTGCCGAAGGTGTATCTCCATTTCCGGACGCCCGAGGAGCGCGCCCTGGATGTGATGAGCGTCGTCGAGGCGCGTCAGTACCTGTCGGAGGGCATGTTCACGGAGGGCTCCATGGCCCCGAAAGTGCGTGCCGGCATCCGTTTCGCCGAGGCCGCCGGCGGGCAGTGTATCATTACGGAGGCGGGTCAGCTCGGCGACCCTTCCTGCGGTACCAGAATTACTTTATAACCACATATTTATGTTACACAATCGTAGTTTTCTCAAGCTTCTGGACTTTACACCGGAAGAAATCGGATATTTGTTGGACCTTGCCGCTTCTCTGAAGGCGGACAAGAAAGCCGGACGGGAGGTCCCTCACCTGACGGGCAAGAACATCGCCCTCATTTTCGAGAAGACATCTACCCGTACGCGCTGCGCCTTTGAGGTGGCTGCCCATGACCAGGGAGCCCATGTGACCTATCTCGGCCCGACGGGTTCGCAGATCGGCATCAAGGAGTCCATGAAGGACACGGCCCGGGTGCTCGGACGGATGTACGATGGAATCGAATACCGTGGCTTCGGCCAGCAGATTGTCGAGGAGTTGGCAGCCCATGCCGGCGTCCCGGTGTGGAACGGTCTCACGAACGAGTTCCATCCGACGCAGATCCTGGCGGATTTCCTGACGATGCGGGAGCATGCCGGGAAGCCGCTCCGCGAAGTTTCCTACGCCTATCTCGGTGATGCCCGCTTCAATATGGGCAATTCGCTGCTGGTGGGCGGCGCAAAAATGGGGATGGATGTCCGGATTGTGGCGCCGAAGGCCTTGCAGCCGGCGGCGGAGCTCGTGGAGAAATGTCGTCAGATTGCCGCTGAAACCGGTGCCCGCATCACCATCACCGACGACCCGCTGGAGGGCGTCAAGGGATGTGATTTCCTTTACACGGATGTGTGGGTGTCCATGGGTGAGCCCGCCGAGGTGTGGAAGGAGCGGATCTCGCTGCTCCGTCCGTTCCAGGTCAACGCCGCGCTGATGGCCGCGACCGGGAACCCTTCCTGCAAGTTCATGCACTGCCTCCCGGCCTACCACAACCTGGAGACCCAGGTGGGACGCCAGGTCCATGAGCAGTTCGGTCTGGACGGGATCGAGGTGACCGAAGAAGTCTTCGAAAGCCCTGCGAGCATCGTCTTCGACGAGGCCGAGAACCGCATGCACACCATCAAGGCCGTCATGGTCGCCACCCTCGGCGACTGACCCGGGTGTACCCTCTTCATTCAGACCCGCCGAAGAACGCTTTGGCGGGTTTTCGTTCTTCCGCAGGTCACTGCGGCTGGCTGTTGCGTGCGGGCCGTGCTTTGCGCCGCCCCGGACAGGAGCCGGAAGGGCGCGTTCTCGCACGTCGGGCGGGGGCTCCGCCTTCGGGGAGCGCCTCGACGGCTAACTCAGTCCTTTTACGAGCGCGTCACTCCCGGCTTCGAGCGGTGCTCGCGCCGTCCGTTCCGCACTCGTAACGTCCTTCAGACACACGCCGTCGTCCCTCCGGGCCCGGCGCTTCCCTCGGCTCCGCTTCTTCCCTACCCTCCTATCGCTCGCCCGCATCCCTTCCGCCCCTGATGCCAGGGGCTCTGCCCCTTAATACCCCGCGGCCTATCCGCCTTTCCGTATTTGCCTGGCAGCAAATACTCAGCCCGGCCGGGCGCCTGCTGGCGCCTTGTGCACGGCTTTTTTGCTGCGGGTGTCCCCCGTCGAGCCGTGGCGGATAAGTTGCTGCTAATCAGTATATTCCGCAATCTGCTGTACTGCATTTGTCATACAGCGAAATCATGATTTTGCTGATATTGAAGTACTTAACCGCCACGGTTCTTTGCGTCCCAAAATCTTGGACGCATGGCGCACTTTTCCTGGGTCTCCGTTCCTTGCGTCCCATCGCCAGGGACGCAAAGAACACAGTCTCTTGTGAATTAGAAGATAAGTGTTTATCTTTGTAAAATATGAAACAGAAACTGACCACACTGCTTGCGGCCGCCATGACGGCCTCGGTTCTCGGAGCGCAGGAGCTCCCTTATTGGGAAGATACGCAGGTTACGAGCGTAAACGCGGATACCCGTCGGACGGAAGTCATCTACTTCGCCGACCGGAACGATGCCCTCGTCAAGGGTTTTCGTGATAGTGAGAACTATCTGAGTCTCAATGGAATCTGGGATTTCAAATACTACGATGACCACCACCGTATCCCTTCATCGGCGGCGGGCGTGCAGTGGGACAAGATAACGGTCCCCGGCAACTGGGAGGTCCAGGGCTGGGGAACGGCCATCTATGTGAACCATCCTTACGATTTCTGTCCGGTCAATCCGCAGCCGCCGCAGCTGCCGGAGGCGTTTCCGGGGGCGCTGTACCACCGGACCTTCACCGTGCCGGAGCGGTGGCAGGGCCGCCGCGTCTTCCTGAACCTCTGCGGGGTCAAGTCCGGCACCTACGTCTATGTCAACGGCCGGGAAATCGGTTACGGGGAGGACTCCAAGTCTCTCGCCCGCTATGACATCACGGACGCCGTGAAGGCTGGAGAGAACGAACTGACGCTGAAG
>Ga0247611_10011750_pt1 | contig 10050 bp, 8 predicted proteins | sample 177DNAGHGhighgp2_FD_192422 | JGI IMG/M metagenome (GOLD analysis project Ga0247611, IMG submission 192422) | Sheep rumen microbial communities from Palmerston North, Manawatu-Wanganui, New Zealand - 1770 DNA GHGhigh gp2 | ecosystem: Host-associated > Mammals > Digestive system > Stomach > Rumen ... | reverse complement strand
ATGCTTTTGGAAAAGTGAAATAAACTAAAGTCTTTTGAATACTTCAAAAAATCATTTCATTACTCTGTACCAAATAATATAATTTTGAAGTTTTGAACTGTTATTTTATTACTATTGCCTAAAAAAATTATCAGAACAATATTATCTATACTTATAAAAAGGAATTAATATGAACATATTATATGTTATAATAAAAAAAGAAATCAACAATTCTTATAATTTTCTTCATTTGTTTTAAATTTATCAAATGTTTTAATAATATCCTTATATGATTTATTTACAGAGAATCGGCAACCATGTAATTCATTGTATATAACAGGTTTCATATAATCTCCATATGTTATTCTTAAATAAGTATCATATCAATTAGGTATAGTAATGCATGTATTTTCGTATTGTATATCATAGTATTTATCAAAAATTCTTTTTGGGTAAAAAATATAAGGACAAAATCCTGTGTATATATAATCTCATTTAAAAAATGTTTTTTTACTTATTCTTTCATGTATTTGACATATCTTATAACTATCAATCTTTTTAAAAATATGATTGCAAATATTTATTAAAACTTGTTGCCATTTTTTCATCTTAGTAACGAATGCATCAGATTTTTTTGATAATAAAATCATTCTTAAAAAACGTAAAATTATTGATTTTATATGATTTATAATCATAAATCTAGATGCATAATCCATAGGAAAAATATCAATCCATATTCAACCAACGAAATCTTTATCCCACCGATTCTCATATCACAAAGCGGTAGTATTAATATTTACAATTTTTGAAAATCATTGGTGATGTCTAAATAATTTTACTCAATTTGGTAATTCTTTTGGTGCTATTTTGAATAATTTTTCATAATCTTCTCTAAACATTACAAGATCAACATCATCATCCCAAGGAATAAATCATTTATGACGTATCGCTCATAAAAGAGTTCATCATTCTGCATAATATTTTAAATTATGTTTTTTACATATTCTTTTTAACTCTTCTAATAGCCCTAATTGAATATTCCGAACCTTTTTTCTATTTGATGATACTTTAAATCAACATCTAATCTCTTCATTTTCCTCAATATACTTTTTATATTTATATCACATATCTTAATACTATTTTATAATATAAAATTTTATTTAGTCATCAAAACACTAAACTTTGTCGGATTGTATTAATGATTTGGCAATTCCTTTATATTTATGGAAATCAGAATTTCAAGAGTTTTATAATAATATTATGCCCATATAGATTCATTTTCTAAATCTAATATTTGATCTGCCTCAGCTATATCTGCATTAGTCTTATTTTCACGTTCTTTTTCTTGTTTCTTTTGATTAGGCTTATCGATTAATTGTGTATGTAAGTCATTTATAATCATATATGATGAAATTCAGTCATTTGAAAATCATTCCTTGTTCTTATCAGTAGGATTTTTGTTAAAATCATTAAATAGATCAAAAAAGTGTTTTAATCTATCATCTTCAGTTCAATTTATTCGAGCGTCATTTTCTAGATGTTTTGAAATTTCCTCAGAGTAGAATCAACTAGTTTTTTTATTTGACTTGTAGTCTTTTATAATTCTTCCAATTTCATTAATACATCTATTAAACTTATCTTTTTCTTCCGTTGTAGAATTTTCGATATTGAAATTAATTATTTTTAGGAAGGAATATAATTTTGCATTGCTGATTTGATTAATAGATTTTGAAAAATCAAAACCAGGTTTTATGTATTGAATCAATCATAATGAACTATCTACTATTTTTTCTCATTTTACTTTATTTGTAATATAATGGTGAGCTAACTCTGTATCCTTGTACAAATCATCCATTTTTGATAATATCTCTTTTTGAAGATTCTCTAGATAAGTTTCTTGATTCTCTGCATTTTTTAAATTATCAGAATCTGATTGAACGACTTCTGTAATTTTTGCAAAAATCTCCTGTTGACTAGGTAGAATAAATGGAGAATCCACATAATTATTTTCTCATCAAATTACGAATGTATTTTTATCTTCTCTTGTTGTAGCCAATTTTGAATAAGTCTGAAGGCGAGCTTCTGGATTATTTGTATCCTGACGAACTGAAAAATCTACTCCATCAATATGTCACTGTAAAGTCAAAACTCAATTATTATTCTGAATTTCATTAGCCTTATTAAAATTGAAATCATTTCATCTCTCCTGTCAGATACACATTGAAAGTCACTTTATCTGTGAGATTAAGTACATTTCTTCAATCAAATCTTTTGCTTGTATTTCTGTTCATTCTTTTATTTTTCTCAATTCTGCAATCATATCTTCATAGTTTTTCAATAGTTTTTTTTCTTCTTCTGTTGGATTTGGATTATTTTTAATTTCATTAATTTTATTTTTTATTTCTGGGGTACTTTGATATTGGTTCCAAAAATCTTTTAATTCTCATTCCAATTGATTTCAATATTTGCTGATAAGTTCATCATCTCACATTTCTGGAAAAACTTTGGAATAATCACGAGATTCCATATTAGATTTTTTGGCTGAGATTATGCTATCATTTCAGATATCTTCGTTGAATAATTCCTTTCTAGTCTGTCAGATTTTCTCACTAGAGAAACTATCTAAACTTGTATCTGGAATATTACAGGCATTATTCATTTGTTTTACTATTTTTTCTACTAGTCATATTTCATCTTTAGAATATTCTGGATTTGATTTAGCTTCTAATAACGTTGTCTGAGATAAGATATAACTATTTACAAATTCTTCATCTTTGGTTTTTTGCCTAATTTGATTTAGAATTCATTTATTTTCCAATTCATTTTTTACTTTATTATACTTTTCTGATCATTTTTTTGTATTTTCTTCCAAATCTGCATGTCTCTCAGAAAGTTTTGAACGAGTTTCTTCCGCTTTTTCAATAAGTTCTTTCCTCTTAACAAAAAGTATTTCTGTTGCACTTGCAACAGCATTAAAACGGTTACCCAATCCTTTTGTAGTATTTTTTTCTTTATTTACTTGTTCTTCTATTTCTTGTGCTTGTCCTTCTTTTTTTTGTGCTTGTTCTTCTTTTTTTTGTTTACTTATAACTTCAGATCATAAATCTCAATTTTTTCCAGGGTTACTTCCATTTTCTGTTTTATTTCAATCTTCTCTATTATTTTCTTCTCATATCTTGTATCATGGTAAATTCTCTACAATTATACTTTTTACTTCTTCCTTAGTTTTACAATTCAATAAATCCTTTTTTATTTTTAGTTTTATGCGTGGATTTGCTGTGCTTAAAAATTTTTCAAATCACTCTTTGATTTTATTATCAGTAAGTACTTTATCAATAATATCTTTCTTCCCTTCTAATCATTTTTGTGAAACAAATTCTTTAATTTTTGGAAAATCATTTGACTCAGCAGGAGTTCTTGTCTCAGGAGAATGAGTGGTTTGCCCCTGTTTATTTAATTTATCTTCATTTCCATCAGGCATTATTAAATTTGTATAAATTTAAACCTCTCATATATTATATATCAAATTTTAAAAAAAGCAAATTTATCGCTTGATTTTTTATTATTTTTTATAATATATACCGTGTATTTATTATTTAACGTTATGCATTATGAATAATGTAAATGATTTAAATAGAGTAGATGCCAATCAAAATAAATCAAGTGGTTTTAGCAAGCTTACTCAGGTTTTAGCTTTATGTGCAATATTAAATATTGCTAATCCTGCTGAGATGAAGGCTACTAATATTACTGATGAAAGTTTACAGAATGTGGAAGTAGTACAAAATTCTAATATAATTAGTAATATACAGAGAAGAACCTGAGTATCACTACCAAATACATATACACAAAAATTCAAAAATTTTGTTACCAATAATAAAATTCTAAAAGATGACGATGCTTCAAAATTTACTGAAGATTTTATTGTAAAACAAATGCAATCAAATCGATGAATAAGTAAACAAAATCAATTATTATTCATTCGGGATGCTGTTTATGAACAAATTACTTCCAAAAATATTTATACATGAGAAGATGGAAATAATAGCAGATTATCTGAATTTGAAGAAGTTATGGATAAAGTGGAGCAGTGCTGAAAAAATTATAATAGTTGATTTAAAGCATATATGAGACAACTATCTGCTGATGCTGATAGAAGATCTGCTGATGCTGATAGAAGAATTGCAAATGCAAAAAAACGTTTGCAACAATTGGAAACGGAAATATCTAAAATAAAAAATGATATTACTCGCTATAGTTCTCAATGACTTCAATATATAAATGATTTATATACTCTCTGCAAAAATAATTCAAATTATTTATCTTCAAATGATTTGAAAGAAGTAAAAAAAATAGGTTATGATTTTATATCTTTGTGTAAACAGAATAATATTAATTATAAGTCAAAGCTTTCTCCTGAAGTACGTAAATTCTATGGTGTAGAGTAAGATTATCTGATAAATATACATATTAATAATATCACATATTTTTCTATTTATAATTATATTTGACTTTTTGATAAAAATATATATAAGATATAAGTATATAAAAACTCTAAAACAAAAGGTGTATGGAACAGACATTTTCAAATGTAAACGAATTGATGGGATTCGATTTCTCGAAGTTAACAGCTAGTAAGAGTAACTACATTAGTGTGCTTTTCTCCAACGGTCTCCCCAAAGTGAAGAAGTCTCAGCACTTCAACAAGTGGAGAGTGGTTGAGAGACCTGCTGATGCAAGTGTAGCGAAGATTCTGATGGAAATTACTCCTCGCTGGTTGACCATCACGGTCTATCAGGGCAAGGCTTTCAAGACCAGACAAGCCAGCTTCGACAGAAGCAGAAAAGACCCAAAAATCATCATCCAGGAAGTCTTCGAATTCTGATGACTCCCCCCATCCAAGGCTAAGTTGAGCATTCTCTCTTAGCCTTTTTCTATTGAATGAATAATATTTGATTAGACCAAGGAAATTTATATAAAGAACTATGTATTTATAGTTCAGGTCAAATTAAATGAAAAAAAAGCAATATAAAACAGTTTTTGTTTCAGATATCCATTTATGAAATTTAAAAAATCAATGAGATAAACTTGTAGAATTTTTAGATTCTATTTCTTTTGAAAATCTGATTATTATTTGAGATTTTATTGATTATTGGCAGTTAAGTTGGTTTTGAAAATGGGGAGAGAAAGAACAATCTACATTGGATTATATTAATAATTTAGCAAAAAGCTGAATAAACATCACATATATTCAATGAAATCATGATAGAGAATTAAAATGCTGAGATAAAATTCATATAGAAAATATGACAATTATTAGAGAATTGTATTACAAGACTTTGAAATGAAAAACATATTATATCACTCATTGAGATTGTTTGGACTGAGTCAATAAAGACTGAAACAATTTATGACAATTATGAAGTATTATTTTTTGAGGATTACTCAGAATCGAGACTCTTTGGAATAAAAAAACTCTCACTCATCCGTATCTATCTATCGCTGAGAGTTTTGAGGAATGGATAAAAAAAGTCAGAATGCCTGAAACTAGAATCAAAAAAATGGTTTCAAAATTTTCCAAAAATCTGATTTGTGATTGAATCATATTAGGACATTTTCATGTAGCTAGGCATTATGAAGTGAATTGATTAGATTATTTCAATACTTGAGATTGGCTAAGAAACTGCTCTGCTGTTGTAGAAGATTTAAAATGAAATTTTGAACTAATTAAATATAGATAATAAAAATGATTCATTTAATACAAAAAAAGTTGCAAAATAAAGCAAAATATGTTATAATTAAGAGCTAAGATTTATAATAACTCATATTAATGAAAAAGTTAAACAAAATTTTAATTATTTCGGTCTTGTTAGGCTGTTTTACACTAAATTTAACATCAGCAGCAGATAATACTGATTGTTGAGTGTTTTGAAGATTAATATATAGTGATAAGTGATCTTACGATATAGTAGATACCAAACGAGAAACTGATAAGAGTAGATTTACAAATTTTCTAAGTGTAGCACAACAGGCTGCAATTATTAGGAAAGATGACTTAAATACAGCCATTTTGAATTTGAAAAAATTTTGTTGTGAAAATGGAATATGAGATTTAACAGCAGATACGTGTAAAAAGGATGAACCTTATTTCAATCCTAACGCTTTGGATAGTCAGTATCTTTTTGATCATCTGTTTGACGTAATCATGAGAAGATTTAACTGACTGACTACTGATATGGATATCTATACAAAAACGAAAATGAGTACAGATGATAAATGAACTGAATGGAGAGAATGGATTGATGAACAAGCAAAATCTACAGCCTGATCTACTCCTCAAACAATTATTAATAAATATCAACAAACTTGGAAACAGACCGAGTCTAGTTTATGATATAATATAACTTCAAGGATTTATTCAACATTCTGAAATTTTAGTGATCAGGACTTTTTGATATATGTAAGCTGAAAATGAGCCTCAGAAAACGCTGATGATTCTGCAGTTGTAGCTAATGCTATGAAAAATTATGATAAACGAACTTTGTATGATAGATATATTAATGCATGTGCTTTAAGTGAGTATTTTTATGCTTTATTGGATTTATGAGTAGTTTCTGATGACAAAAATACAATAATCAAAAGGTTATCCGACAATTCGTGTGATAAAATTATTGAAAGACAGATTGATTGAGAGAATGCCTATGTCGTTCTAGTTATCCAGAAATCATCAAACTTATTTTTGTCCAATTATGTTGAATGATATATTTCATATTTATATCAGAGACAAGAAAAGCTAGAAAAACTATGGAAAGAAACTAAAGATAGATGGTTGGATGTAGTAAGAAACACTCCAAATCTAGAGAAAAGAACCGTAAAATGATAGAATAGATTTTATTTATAATATAATATTAAAATGAAAAGAAAAATTCTAAAAAAAATCTGAATTATAACTATGATTGGATTATTCAGTTTTGCAATTATTCCTTTCTGTGTAAATGCCACAGATAGTGACTTAGAGGTAAATTGATTTAATATCATGCCTGAATTGGAAGAATCTGAAATACAAAAAATTGATGAAAAAATTGAAAAAATTTGATCTGAATGATGACATGTATGGGATCATTATAATGATGAAGCTGATCAATTAAAAACATCTCAACAAGTTGCATCATGAATTATGAATTGGGATACTATTATGAACTACTTAGTCTTTATCGTTCAATTTTTAAGCCAATTGGGACTCGTCGTTTGAGCTGTATTTATTATGATTGCTTGATATAAATATGCTGTAAGTCTTTTCCAATGATGAAAGGTACCTTCATCTACTGTAAAAAATGCTATAATCGGAATCTTTATCGTAATTTTCTCTTATGCTATTATGAAAATTTTGACTTCTTTCATCTGATTAACTTAAACTTTTATAGAATATATAAAAAAAGCAGATTCTTAATTATATTTGATCTGCTTTTTATTATTCATTATTTTTTTGTTTCTCCTTTTCAAATAATTCTGGAAAACTATTAATAGTATGCAATGTTAATGGATTTACTGATTTTACTACGAAATTCTTTACATTTCATATAAAACTCAAAGCTGATACAATATCTCACCATATCTTATACGTTGTAATTCTTTTGGTCCATGGTCTTCTAGTTAAAGTATCAAACATCATTCCCAAGAATGTTGTAGTAGGACTGGATCATGGATTAAAAACTATACAACGTTCTGGACTTCTATGCTTAGTAATCAAGAATGATATAGTTCATCCAAGAGAATGTCCACAAATTCGTTTTCTTGCATCAGGATATTTCATTTGAACATCATCAAAAAAATCTATTGAATCTACTACACGTCCATCCAATCAGTTTACTCAAAGGACAATCTGAACATCACTAAATATATCTTTTACATCTTTAAAATCTGTTCCTCTATAGCAAATCAAAACAATATTTTCACTACGATGTCTATAAGCAGCATGTACTAAAAAGCTTAACTCTCTATCCAAAATCCAATCTCATACTTCATCCTTACGCTCTTCTGGATTACAATACACTTCCTTAACCACTTGAACTATTTGATCATCGTTCTCTTGTATTTTTGATTTTTTGAATTTCTTCTTTCACAAAACCTTGGCAAATCATTCTGCCATAATCTGATTCTTCTTGCTAGGAGAATTCTGATCATTTTGTGGTTGTGTGATAAGAGATTCTACCATTTAATTTTCCATAAAATGAGATAAAAATTCTGGCTGACGAATAAAATCCATAGTTTTTTGTTGTAAAGCAGCCTTTTCTTGCTCTGAATATATTTTTCAAGTCGTTGGAAGTTTTTTTCAATAATGATCATGAATATCCTGTAACATATATATACAATTTCATGAAAAAGCAAATTTTATAATTCGATATTCTTCAGAAATTTTTTTAAGGATTTCTATAATATCATCAGTAAGTACAACCATTTCAGACTGATCAGAACATTTCACATTAAATGTTCAGGTTTTTTTCTTGTCAGCTACCGTACTTTTATATCAAGAATTTCATAATTGTCGACTATAATAAGAAAGAACAATAAATGCTCCAGCAACATTTAATCGAAATAAGATTTTTCATAAAATAAATTTTGTTGATGCCCAATATAAAAGTCAAAATACCGCACACCATAAAAGAATAGTTAATATCAACGGCAACATTGATTTATTCTCAGATTTACTTAAATCTACAACAAGATTCCTAACGTTCATAAATTTTGGATTTATGAATCAAACTTTATAGATAATTCATCATTCATGTACATCATGATCTGCAGTTAATCATTCAAATTCTCATCCTTCAATAAAATATCTATCATGAACTTCTTGGAAAGTATATTTATAGTGAATATCAATGGTCATAGGAGAAATAAATCAGAATCTTTGAATAATCTGATTTTGATGCTGAAAATATAGTTTTGATGAAGAAAACTTAAGATCTGATTGTGTATAATTCTGCATACTTTCTGACATTATTCACTATTTTTATAAATTATAGTATACACTATATTATATTCAAATCTCACATAAAAAGCAAAAAATTACCAACTTTTTAGTCTATTTCCATATTTATTATATTTTTATCAAAATGTCAACTTGTTTATATGATAAAAGCCTTCAAAAATTTGCAAAATTTTATGTTTTGGAATATAATAGATACGACATAAGTTACTTACCGTAAGGTTCTACCCACACAGTAATCCCTTATACTAGGTTGCTTATCGTCAAGGATGTATTCATCCTATTTCATCTCAGTGTACTACCCATTAGACTGGGATGAGCTAGACCAACCCGGATTGAATTTATTGGATCAATATCTTCATCTTGTAATTTCAAGGTAAAGCTATCGATCCATATAATGGATCGCCTTTCGGGTTGGTCATGAACGGGAGGTTTGCCTTCCGTTTTTTCTTTATTTATTAGAAATTCTAGGAATTAATAAAGAGTTATCCTTTAACGTTAAATGATCAATTCATTGTAAAATAAAGGATACCAATGTCGTAGCATAACTTCCGGTTGGTAAGAAAAAGTCTAACTTTATATCATCATTATCCCATTCAAATTTCAAATCGGGGACTTTGATAAACAATACTCTCCTCACTCATCGCAAATTATATATTTTACAAACTTGTTGCATTCATTCATCAAACTCTGCTAACTGGAGTATTTGATTATCACGAACACGAGATTTAGTTCACTCCATCGGTAATAATAAATTCCATCAAAGCATTGGTCATGTTGGAAATCGTTTATTCAAATCATATTGTTCAACATCAAACTGTCATTCTGAGGCTTTAGCCGAAGCCCCTCCAATGGGGTAAAAATCTTGTGCATTAACCTCTCCCTCCCGACTAGTCGGGATTCCCTCTCCTGGAGACTGAAAGTCTCATAAGTCGTCCCTGTCAGGGGAAGATTTAGAAGGGGTTCGGAGAGGGTTAGGGTGAGGTTCAGGTTCAAAAAAGTTCGAATCAGACTTTTCTTTTTTTAATTTTTGATAATCAAATGGATAAATCTTCTGAGAATCATAAACAACTGTTTTTACT
>Ga0247611_10011748_pt1 | contig 10053 bp, 6 predicted proteins | sample 177DNAGHGhighgp2_FD_192422 | JGI IMG/M metagenome (GOLD analysis project Ga0247611, IMG submission 192422) | Sheep rumen microbial communities from Palmerston North, Manawatu-Wanganui, New Zealand - 1770 DNA GHGhigh gp2 | ecosystem: Host-associated > Mammals > Digestive system > Stomach > Rumen ... | reverse complement strand
GATAACTCGGTGAGTGCTAAAAAAGTATAACAGGGCTGCAATTAAGGAAATTTTTCTTTAATCTGCTTGTGCATTATAAATTTTAATGTGTACCTTTGTCACCGATTAACAAACAGAGAAATTCTAAATCATTAATAATTAACGTTTTATTATGGCTAAATTTGATAAGGCTATCTTAGCAGAGAAGTACGGTATCACTGGTGTTACCGAGGTGCTCTACAACCCCAGCTATGAGGTGTTGTTCAACGAGGAGATGAAGCCCGAGCTCGAGGGCTTTGACAAGGGTCAGGAGACTGAACTGGGTGCCATCAACGTGATGACCGGTATCTATACCGGCCGTTCGCCCAAGGACAAATTCATCGTTGACGATGCCAACAGCCACGACAAGGTGTGGTGGACTACCCCCGGCTATCCCAACGACAACAAGCCTGTCACCGAGGCTACCTGGGCCGAGCTCAAGCAGCTCGCAGTCAAGCAGCTGAGCGGCAAGCGTCTGTTTGTGGTTGACGGTTTCTGCGGTGCCAACAAGGATACTCGCATGAAGGTGCGCTTCATCATGGAGGTAGCATGGCAGGCCCACTTTGTGACCAACATGTTTATCCGTCCCCAGAACGAGCAGGAGTTTGACCAGGAGCCCGACTTCACCGTTTACTGCGCCAGCAAGGCCAAGGTGGAGAACTACAAGGAGCTGGGTCTGAACAGCGACACCGCCGTTGTCTTCAACGTGACCAGCAAGGAACAGGTCATCCTCAACACCTGGTACGGTGGTGAGATGAAGAAGGGCATGTTCTCGATGATGAACTACTTCCTGCCGCTCAAGGGCATTGCTGCCATGCACTGCTCGGCCAACTGCGACATGAACGGAGAGAACACCGCCATCTTCTTCGGTCTGTCAGGCACTGGCAAGACCACCCTGAGCACCGACCCCAAGCGCAAACTCATCGGCGACGACGAGCACGGCTGGGACGACAACGGTATCTTCAACTTTGAGGGCGGTTGCTATGCCAAGGTCATCAACCTCGACAAGGATGCCGAGCCCGACATCTACAACGCCATCCACCGCGACGCGCTGCTCGAGAACGTCACCGTTGACGAGAACGGCAAGATTGACTTTGCCGACAAGAGCGTGACCGAGAACACCCGCGTGAGCTACCCCATCTACCACATCAAGAACATCGTGCGCCCCATCAGCCACGCACCCGCTGCCAAGCAGGTAATCTTCTTGAGTGCTGACGCATTTGGCGTGCTGCCTCCCGTATCGATTCTCGATGCCGAGCAGACCAAGTACTACTTCCTGAGTGGTTTTACCGCCAAGCTCGCCGGTACCGAGCGCGGCATCACCGAGCCCACTCCCACCTTCAGTGCCTGCTTTGGCCAGGCATTCCTGGAGCTGCATCCCACGAAGTATGCCGAGGAGCTCGTTAAGCGCATGAAGATGAGCGGTGCCAAGGCTTACCTGGTCAACACCGGCTGGAACGGCACCGGCAAGCGCATCTCGATCCGCGACACCCGCGGCATCATCGACGCCATCCTGAACCACAGCATCGACAATGCTCCCACCAAGGTGATCCCCTACTTCAACCTCACCGTTCCCACCCAGCTCGAGGGCGTTGACACCGGCATCCTCGATCCGCGTGACACCTATGCCGACGCCACTCAGTGGGAAGAGAAGGCCAAGGATCTGGCAAGCCGCTTCATCAAGAACTTCGTCAAGTACGAGGACAACGAGGCAGGTAAGGCTCTGGTAGCTGCTGGTCCCCAGCTCTAAAGCACAGGCAATAATAAAACAAATTCTATAGTTTTGAGAGCGGTACCCCTCTGGGACACCGCTCTCTTTATTGCTAGTTGCCGGTAAAAAACAAAGTTTTTCAGAAAAAAGTCACATCAATGTAACTTACATCCATATAACTTTTAGTATTTTTGTAAACGATATATGCGAGTGTTGATTGTCAATACGGCCGAGAGAACGGGCGGCGCGGCGATTGCCGCCAACCGCTTGTTGCATGCCTTGAACCACAACGGCGTGGAGGCACGCATGCTCGTGCGCGACCGCAAGACCGATGCCAGCGAGGTTGAGAACATACCCCAATCATGGAGGCTGAAGGCCAAGTTCCTGTGGGAGCGCGGCGTCATCTGGCTGAATAACGGGCTGAGCAAGCACAACCTGTTTCAGGTCGATATAGCCAATGCGGGCACCGACATCACTACGATGCCTGCTTTCCAGTGGGCCGATGTGATCCACCTGCACTGGGTCAACCAGGGTTTCCTCTCGCTGCGGGGGCTGGAGCGCATCCTGGCCAGCGGCAAGCCCGTGGTGGTAACCCTGCACGACCAGTGGCACTTCACGGGCATCTGCCACTATTCGGGCGACTGCAACAAGTATCGCACGCAGTGCCAGTGCTGCCCGATGCTCAAGGGCCCAGGCATGGATCTGGCACGGCGCGTGTTTGACCGCAAGCGGGCGATGTATGAGGGGCGCAATATCACCTTTGTGGGCTGTAGCCGCTGGATGGCCGACCTGGCAAGCCAGAGCCGGCTGACGCAGGGCCACACCGTCACCAGCATCCCCAATGCCATCGACACCGACGTCTTCAAGCCCATGGATAAACTGGAGGCACGCCTGCACCATCATCTGCCCACCGATAAAAAGCTGATATTATTCGGTGCCCAGCGCATCACCGACGAGCGCAAGGGCTTCAGCTACCTCAAGGAGGCCTGTGAGCACATCGCCATGCACCACCCCACCCTGCCTGACCAACTAGGGGTCATCGTGCTGGGCGGAGACGCTCAGAGCGTGAAGGAGGCACTGCCGTTACCCGTCTATACGGTCAATTACCTGAGTAACGAGAAAGAGATTGCCTCGCTCTATAATGCCGCCGACCTGTTTGTCACGCCCTCGCTGCAGGACAACCTGCCCAACACCATCGTCGAGGCCATGGCGTGCGGCACACCTTGCGTGGGCTTCAATGTGGGCGGCATCCCCGAGATGATTAATCACCGTCATGACGGCTACGTTGCCGACTATTGCGACAGCCTGGACTTCGCACAAGGCATCGCCTGGTGCATCAACGACAAGCACCACGCCGCCCTGAGCACCGAAGCCCGAATCACCGCCGAAGCCACCTACGGCGAGACCGCCGTCGCCCTCCGCTACCACGACATCTACCGTTCCCTCCTGCCCTAGACAACTTCTTTCCACACAACCAAGACAACTTTTCTCCGGGCCTCACGCAAAGCCGCCAAGCCGCGAAGTGAGGTACGTCGGAGTTACTGTACGCGCCAGTCGATGACGGTCGAGAGCTTGCGCTCGTAGTAGGCCTTGAGGTCGGTCCAGCGGTAGTAGGGACCGGTGACGGGCGTGAAGGGCAACACTGCCTCGTGCTCATTGAACAGCACCTTGACCAGGATGTCATCGGGGCGGTTACCGGTTGTGCCGATGGGTCGGTAGAACACCATCTGGATATTGCAAGCCTTGGGGATGATGTTGTAGTCCTGCCAGTGCTCGTGCAGCGTCTCCAGGTCGTCGCAGCTGTAGTTCACGTTGTCAATCTCGAGCAGGCAGGCCAGGGGCAGCACGCACGTCTCATGGCCGAAGCGCAGGGCCGCGCCGCGCTCACCGGTGGCGATGGCCTCGTCGGCGGTGGCAATCATGTTGCGCAGCAGTGCCCGCTCGATAAAGGGCATGCGGTTGCCGTTTTGGGGCGCATTGGCCCAGTGGATGTACCAGTAGATATTCTTCATGCGCCACAGTTCAAAAAGTTCCTCATTGGAGAAATAGTTGTACAGGTTGATGTCGCTGAACTGGTGGTGTCCCTGCAGCGAACCGGCGATGTCAAACACGTCGCGCATCAGCTTCTCTCCAGACACATGGTGGTGGGCCCACAACTTGTCGTTGACCAGCTGCCCTACAAAGCGGTCGGCATGCACATGCTGGTAATACAGCTTGTCCATTATCGGATCCACACTCTTGCGCAGGTCGTTGGCCAGGGTGTCCTCGCCATAGCCCCATCCCATGTAGTGCATGTCGTGGTAGCTGGCGTCGGTGGTGATGCGCAGCTGCGGGTTGAGCGTGCGCAGGGTCATCGTCTCGTTCTGCATCGACAGGATGCAGCGGATGATCACCGTCGAGCGGGCATCCACGCGGGCATCGCCCTGGAACACCTCGGGGAAGTTGCGGTACATGCGCTCGGCAATCTGCCGGTGCTGCTCGGCGCCGATGTCGCTCAGGTCGCCAGCACGCTGCTGTGCTGCGTCGTTGATGCGCGTGAGCGCCTGCAGCAGGCGTTCTCCCAACTGGTTGAGCATCCCTGCCTCTTTGATGTCACGCAGGGCCTTGACGGGATAGGCATACACCTTGCCGTTGGTGAGCCAGCGGCTGCCGTGACGGCCGTAGTGGTCGATATAGAAGGGCTCGTAGCCCGCGGGGGCAGCGGTCAGGGTCGGCAGTTCGGCGTCGGTGCCGTAGGGGTAGGCATAGTGGTTGCTGGCCGAGCGGTCAAAGTTGCCCTTCACCTGCGTGACAGGGCCCGTAGCACTCAGCGACAGGCAGGCAACGGCTGCCAGGAGATATAATGCAATGCGTCTCATTTGTTCGGGTTAATGAAGGGTTGACTGGAAAGTTTGTTGATAAAGTAGTCGCGCACATCGCTCCAGTGGTAGTAGGGGGCGACATCGGTGGCGACGGGCAGGGTGGCCTCGCGCTCGTTGAGCAGCGGCAGCAGCAGGATGTCGTCGCTGCCGGCCTTGCGGAAGTAGATGAACTGCACGTTGGCGGCCATGGGGAAGATCTTGTAGGTCTGCCAGTGCTGGTCCAGCGTCTCGATGTCGGTCGTGCGGTAGTCAGCACCGTTGAGGCCCATCAGGCAGCACAGCGGCAGCACTACGCTCTCGTGGCCGAAGCGCAGCGACGCTCCCGGAGCCGGCTCGGCGCTGGTGATGGCACGGTCGGCATCCTCGATGAAGTTGCGCAGCAGGTTGGCCTCCATGTAGTCGACGCGGCACTGCGTCAGCGGCGTCTCGCCCGACAAGATGTACCAGTAGGCATTGTTATAGCGCCACACGCTGTAAATGTCCTCGTTACTGAACAGGTCATAGAGATTGACGTTCTCAAACTGATGATGGCTCTGCATGTTGCCCGCCACTTCCATGAGGTACAGCATCATCTTGCGGCTGTCGTCAACGCTGTCACGGACAAACCCCTGGTCGGTAAACAGTTTTTTCATCATTCCCCTGGGATTGATCCATTGCTGTTCACACTTTTTCATCAGGCCCTGCTGGCTAGCGCGCAAGGGCTTGACCACGCTGTCGCTGTAGTTCATGTAATACATCGTTGCCTCGCTGGCATCGGTGGTGATATTGAGCCGGGGGTTGAGCGAGGCCAGCACGTCCACCTCATTCTGCATCGACAGGATGCAGCGGATGACCACCGTCGAGCGTGCCCTCACGGGAGCACCGTCCTGGAACACCTGCGGGAAATTGCGGTACATGCGCTCGGCAATCTGCCGATGCTGCTCGTGGCCAATGTCGCTCAGCTCGCCCAGGCGCCCCTTGCTGGCCTGATGCACCTGGCGCAGGATGTCGAGCACCTCCTGGCCGCGGCGGGTGAGCTTGCCGTTGCGCTCGCCCTTCTCCAGCATGTGCAGGGGATAGGTATATTTCTTCTCGTTGATGAGCCAGCGGCTGCCATGGCGGCCGTAGTGGTTGATGAAAAACGGCTCATAGCCCGCCGGGGCTGCCGCGATGGCAGGGAACCCGTCAGTGGGATAAGCCTGGTAATTGTTGGCGCTCAGCTTGGGGTTGGCCTTGAAGTCCTCGCGCACCCCAGCAGTGAGGTTCAACAAGCTCACCACAAGTGTAGCGGCGACTAGTGTGACAAAACGTTTCATAGCAGTGTTAACAGTTAATTGAATGGCGCAAAGATACAAAAAATCAAGTTTCCAGAATGGATTACATCCTAGAAACTTGATTCACCACGTTGTTCACGCCGCTTGAATGCAGCAGTGTAACTACCTCTTGAGCACCTTAGCGGCTGTACCGTCAGCATACTTGACGATGATGATGCCGCTGGCGTTGCTGATATCATCCAGCTTGTGACCCTGCAGGTCATAGTAGCCGATGGGTTCACGGCTATCGGCCTTCAAGTCCTTGACCGATGAGTTCACCGGAGTGAACAACATGTCGGTATAGTCCATCAAACTCAAGTACCCAGTCTTGTTGATTCCAATGCTGAACGGCTGCTCCGAGGCACTGAACGCCCCAGTCTCTTCATTAAAATCAAAGATTACCTGAGACAATACCGAACCGTTGGTCTGGTCAAATGTACCCAGATAGATGGGGTAAGTACCACTGTACTCCTCCTTGTAGTTACCCATGAATTGCGGCAGATCCATCACGATCTTGTCATCATTGAGCCTTCCATACACCCATGCATTGGGCAGATTGGGCCACAAGCCACGAATGTACACCCAGTCGTCATCAAATCCGACATCTACCGAGTGGCTGCCTTCTACCGCGGGCAGGTTGGGATTGACCAGGGTCTTGTAGGAGAACTCATACTCCTCAATCTTCAGGTCCTCGGGAGCGCGAAGCAGGCGATCAGGGAACTTGGACAGCGTCAGTCCCTGATAGTAATTGGCAAAATACAGATTATCCTTGTCGGTGGTAATGAAGATGTAGTCAAAGGTCTTGAAATCTCCATTCTCCATCGTCAGGACCATATCCTTCTGCACCGTGTTGCCGTTGAGCGGATTGAACTCGGCACACTTGAAGTAGAACAACACGTCATTAGAGCCCAGCAACTGGGGATTGGAGAAGGTGACCTTTTCACCATCATACTCACCCTTGATCCACGCCATGGGCACGAAACTGGAGATTCCTTGCAACCACATGTCATTGCCATCAAATCCCACCTTGACTTGCGTGCGGTAAGGTTCCCATTCCATGCCGTCGTTGATAGCAGTGGACAGATAGTAGGACTCCACCTCCATGCCATCGGGCGGGGTCATGGGCACCTCGTCGATGGGCAGGTAAGTTGAGGCATAATCTCCTGACTGCAACCACTCAAAATCGAGATACTGGAAATTCTGTCCAAAGGCACGGTTCATCGCTCCCAGCACCTTGTCGGTACTGGTGCCATTGAGTGTGATGGTGCCGTCGTCGTTGATGGTGTAAGTGAGCTCAGTCACACTGTCATCATACACATAGGTATCGGCATTGCCGTCATAGGTAAACACAGCCACCTGAACTCCCATCTCAAGCGACTTGGCATAGGCTATGTACTGTCCCATGGGCACCGTGATGGTCTTGCCGTCCTCACTCAACGTGCCCTCGATCCAGCCGTCATAGAATATCCACGATACAGGTCGCTGGATATAAACCTTGTTCTCGGCGCCAAAGACGATGCTCAGCACGCCCTCTTGACGCTCATACACCAGTTCATACAGGTCATCGTCGTCCTCGGCTGCTTCACGCTCCACTTCCCGGACTAGACCGCCTGAGCGTTGATACAATCGCAGCTCACCCTCGGGCTGAACCTCGATCACTGGCGGGATATAAATTTCTTTCTCAACGATCACGTAGTGGAAGGTCATCTCGGGATTCTGCTGGCCTGTTGCCTCGATTGTGATGCAACCCTCAGGCACAGTGAGTGTGTAGCTGCCGAGCACGCTCAGGGGATACTCCTTGTAGATCACCGCATTGCCACCAATCTCCATCAAATTGCACTCAAAGGTCTCGCCGGTCTCATCGTTGGACAACACGGGATGCATGTCCTCGTCTACAATCACTCGCTGATTATAGCCAATCGTGAAATACTGCAGATAGTACATCTCGCCCTCGGCTGGATTGATGGTGTGGCTGGGCATCCCATCGTGGGCAATGATGTAATTGAATTGAAGTTCATGCACATCCTCGCCCAACGCATCAATGATTACCGATGCAGCCGGAATGGTAAGGGTGTATCGGCCAGCTTCGGTCACCTGGTCGGCACAGCTAAGCTGTACCTTGTTGCCATCGGCGGTCATCTCGGCCTCATGGACGGTGCCAGTCTCGGTGTTGGTCAGCGTGGCCTTGCTGCCTGGTACGATTGCATCCACAGGTTCAGGGAATGTGACGGTAAAGGCTTGCAGGCTCTTCACCGGTCCCTCAGCGGGATCGATGGTAATCTGTTCATAGAATGACGGCCCATCGTTCACAATGGTATAATTGAAACTGAGTTCATGCACGACTTCGTCAAGGGTGTAGATCATGATGGCACCCTCAGGAATCGTGAGGGTGTATTCACCAGACTCGGTGATTTCACTGCTGGCATACACCAGCACCTTGTAGCCCACACTGTTCATCTCGACGGGGATACTATTGCCCGTCGTGTTGTTGGTCAATGTGGCATTGCGTCCCATGGCCAGATCGGCCACATACTCAGGCAATGAGATGGTAAAGTATTGCAAACTCTCCACCTCGCCCTGGGCTGGGTCAATCGTGATCTGCTCATAAAATGAGTCCATGTCGCCCTTGATAATGAATCGTAACGACAATGGCAGCAGACGCTGGCCCTTGACGGTGATGGAGTTTTCGGGAAGATTCAGGAAATAATGCCCTGATGCAGTAAAGAGCTCGTCAAAGTCCACCTCCACGGTCGTGCCGTCCTCACCAACCCGCATGCGGCCCTCGACGGTGTTGCCGCCACCCTTCTCCAGGCTGGGTATCGCTTGTTCATTGACCTCCACTGGCAGGCCGGCAAACGTTATCGTGAAGTGCTGCAAGCTGTTCACCTCGCCCTCGGCTGGGGTGACTTGCATCACCTCATAGGGGTCAACCACTTGACCATGCGCCAGTGCAGCAGTCAAGGCAGCCACCATGAGTACTAAAAAGTGTATCGTCTTTCTCATTATTTATATAATATTGCTAATTAATGATTTACTGATGTCCTTTTATCGAGTGGAAATATCATTTGCCCAAGAGCATATCGATAAGTGCTGTCACATCGGCAATATTGACTGCTCCATCACTATCGACGTCGGCCGCAGGGGTGATTTCACCGCCGCTCAGCAGGTAATCAACCAGGGCTGTCACATCGGCAATGCCCACAGTCCCATCACCATCCACATCCCCACGGATGAATCCGGTGCCCTGGATCGTGTAGTTGAAGTTGAGCTCATGCACTTGCTCACCCAGGGTATAGAACACCACGGCTTCAGCGGGAATTGTGAGCACATATTCTCCTGGCTCGGTCACCTCCTCGGGGAAGTAAATCAGCACGTTGTAGCGCACGTCATACATGTCGGTGCTCCACGATTGCCCCGTGGTGGTATTGGTCAGCGTAGCAGCCATGCCATATTCAATCTCGCCGACGCTCAACGGGAACGACAGCGTAAAGTTCTGCAAGCTCTCCACAATGCCTGGGGCGGGTGTGATATCAATCAGCTCATAGAACGATTCGGGCGTTACGGGAATAATGAACCTAAGCGTTATGGGCAACAGGCGCTGTCCGTTGACGGTGAGGGTGTTCTCAGGGAGATTCAGGAAGTAATGCCCCGGAGTGGTCACACTCTCGTCAAAGTCAACCAGTACGGTCTTACCGTCGGCATCGGCACGGATGGTACCCTCAATGATGCCACCGCCGCCTTTCTCAAGAGTGGGAACAGAATTTCCATTCACTTCCACTGGCAGGTCGCCAAACGTTATCGTGAAGTGTTGCAAGCTGGTTACATTGCCCTCGGCTGGGGTGACTTGCATCGCCTCATAGGGGTCTATTACCTGGGCCCATGTCGTTGCACACGCAAGGACGGCCATCAAGAGTACTAAACTACGCATCGTCTGTTTCATTGTTGAATTGTTTTGGATATTGCGGAAGGACCTCGACAATGAGTAAAGGGAATAGTCTAAGTCTTCGGCTTCCACTAATGATGGTTAATAATCAAAAAAAATGCACAAAAATCATTTTGGTTACAAAAGTAAGCGATTCTTGGAAGAAAGACCGCAAAAATAGAATAATAAATTACAAATTATTCTTAAAAAAGGTTGATTAATGAATTATTGAGTTTATTCTTGTTCTCA
>Ga0247611_10011746_pt1 | contig 10056 bp, 9 predicted proteins | sample 177DNAGHGhighgp2_FD_192422 | JGI IMG/M metagenome (GOLD analysis project Ga0247611, IMG submission 192422) | Sheep rumen microbial communities from Palmerston North, Manawatu-Wanganui, New Zealand - 1770 DNA GHGhigh gp2 | ecosystem: Host-associated > Mammals > Digestive system > Stomach > Rumen ... | reverse complement strand
CCGATGTACTGCGAGACGATGCTCGCGCCGGACTGCGCGAAGGCGTGGAGTGCGGTAAACAGGGCCCCGAGAATCGGGAGCATGGCGCCGACGCCGGCGGCTGCGGTTTCGGAAGTGCGCGAAAGGAACCAGCTGTCCATCATGGGCTGGATCATGCCCACGGCGAACGTGAGGATAAGCGGCCAGGAGAGGCTTATCAGGGAGCGGTCTTTGACGTCTTTTTGGGGTCCGCGCATGCCACAATTTTAGAAATGGGAAAGGGGCTCAGAAAGAGCCCCATGTATAAATAATGGTTCCGCCTGTATACAGGAAGATCCCCGCCTTCTCCCCAAAGAGGATAACTCTACTATGGCAACAAGTTGCCAAGTATCGTATAGCGGGGATGACATTACTGGAGCTGTTTCCCCAGTGCGATTCTTGCTTCGCGGCGGATGAGGGCCTGGTCAAAACGGCGCTTTTCTTCGGCGGTTTCGGGCTCTACCGGGGCGACCGCAGTGGGACGGCCGTCTTCGCCGATGGCGACGAACGTGAAGTAGCCGTGCGCGATGGGCAGTTCCTGCTTGTTTACCGGGTCGGTCTCGGTAATCTTGAGGCCGATTTCCATCGAGGTGTTGAACGCGCGGTTCAGGCTCGCGTGGATGTTGAGGATAGTCCCGAGCGTTGCCGGGCGGAAGAACCGCACCCCGTCGATGGAGATGGTGTTTACCTTGCGGCCCGCATGGTTGAACGCGACCACGCAGGCGGCCACGTCCATGAGGCCCATCAGGTACCCGCCGAAGGCGTTGTGGAGCGCGTTCGTGTTGTCCGGATGCACGATGGCATGCGTCTCGGTTTGCGAGTCCTTGACCTTGCGCGGGGTCATGTCGTTCGCGATTTCGGGAATCAGGTCGGTGTTCTTCATAGGGCGGCCCTCAGCTTGTTTATGATAAAATCTACATCGGTAAACGCGCAGACGGGGAGGCTTACTGCCTTCTGGCTCGCCATGATGGCGTTCCTGTTTTCGCTGCCTTGCCCGAGTTCCCTGAAGCAGGGCTGTTCGTGCAGCGGTTGCGGATAGTGGATGCAGTGCGGGATTCCCGCGGCATCCAGTTTTGCGATGAAAGCGTCGCGGTTCTCGGCCTGCACCGTATATTGTGCGTAGGTGCTCGTGCTGTTTTCTCCGATGTACTGTGGCACGATTCTTGCGCCGGCAGAAGCAAAAAACTTGTCGTACTTGCGGGCGTTTTCGCGGCGCACCTTCAGTTCGTCCTCGATGTGGCGGAGCTTGACCCGCAAGATGGTGGCCTGCAGGGCGTCGAGCCTGCTGTTCAAGCCCACGGTCTCGTGAAGATAGCGTTCCTTGCTCCCGTGGTTCGCGAGCATGCGCACTTTTTCGGCGAGCTGCGCATCATGGGTAAAGATGGCGCCGCCGTCCCCGTAGCAGCCTAGAGGTTTGCTCGGGTAGAAACTCGTGATGGAAATAGTGGCGAGGGTGCAGGCGCGGCGCAGTTTAGTTCCCGCGGTGGACTCGTCGCCCGAAATGACTGTTGCCCCGAATGCCTGTGCAGCATCTTCCAGCAACCAGAGCCCGTGCGCACTTGCAATCTTGCGCAGTTCTTCGAACGGAGCGCACTGCCCGAACAGGTCCACGCCGATAATCCCGCGCGTCTTTTCCCCGACGAGGGATTCAACCGAACTCGGCGAGATCTGCAGCGTCTCGGGGTCGATGTCGGCGAACCGCGGTATGCCGCCCAGGAACGCCACGCACTCCGCCGGCGCGATGAAGGTGAAGTCGGGGACTATGACCTCGTCCCCCGGTTTGAGCCCGAGGGCCATGAGCGCGATGGTGAGGGCGTCGGTGCCGCTTGCGCACGTTATGGCAGTGGTTTTGGGTTCCGCGCGGCCCTTTCCGGCGTCCGAACTGCCTGAATTGCAAAAATCCGCAAGTTCCGCCTCCAGGGCCTTGACTTCGGGCCCGCCAATGAAGCATCCGCTGTCCAGAACGGCGCGTTCTGCGGCCTCGAGTTCTTCTCGATAGGCCTCTCTTTGCGCTGTCAGGTTCACGAATGGCATCATAATGCCCTAAATTTAGCAAATTTGGCCTATTCTAGGGGGTTGACAAATTCCCAATCTTTGCTATCTTTGTCCCTACAAAAAATTTTAAGTAGGTTTTACCCGGAGATATAAGGTGCCTCAACATCAATCTTGCAAAAAGCGTTTGCGTCAGGCCGAAAAGGCCAATGCCATGAACCGTGCAGCCCGCGCCGAAATTCGCGCAAGCCTCAAGGTCATCCGTACTGCTACCTCTAAGGATGCCGCCCTTGCCGAAATGCCGAAGCTTTTCCGTCTTCTCGACGTTGCTGCCAACAAGAGCCGCGCCGGCTTCAATGCCAACCGCGCTGCCAACTACAAGGCTAAGGTCGCAAAGCTCGTCAACGGTTTCGCCTAATCGGGCGTAACAAGGCTTGAAACGGTCTTAATGCCGGTGCATTTATGTGCACCGGTGTTTTCTGTTTTTAAACAAAACCCCGGATTGGCCCACGGGTGCGTGTAAGCCCTTTTTTGCGTTGACTAGCATACAGATACGCCATTTTTTTACTAGATTAGTCGCAAGTATCAAGGATTAGTGATGTCTTCAATCAATTTTGCTACACGCGAAATCAGTTGTAAGGTGGTCTATTACGGGCCGGGGCTTAGTGGCAAAACCACGAACCTGCAGGTGATCCACCAGAAGATGCCTTCGGACAAGCGTACGGACATGGTGTCCCTCGCGACCGAAGGTGACCGTACGCTGTTTTTCGATTTCCTTCCTCTCAATCTTGGTGATATCAAAGGTTTTAAGACTCGTTTCCAGTTGTACACGGTTCCGGGTCAGGTCTATTACAACAGTACTCGTAAGCTAGTGCTTCGTGGTGTAGATGGTATTGTGTTTGTCGCCGACTCGCAGCGTTCCCGCCAGGCCGAAAACCTCGAAAGCTTGCAGAACCTGCGCCAGAACTTGCAGGACTACGGCATGGACCTGGACGACATGCCCTTCGTGTTGCAGTACAACAAGCGCGACATGGAAAACGTATTTACCCTCGACGAGATGAACGCGGAACTCAATCTCCGTAACGTCCCGTTCTTCCCGGCAACGGCACACAACGGAAAGGGCGTGGTGACTACGCTCAAGACCATCGCCATGCTGGTGATTGAAAAGTTCAACGTCAAGCAAGGGTTCCTCCGCAAGGCTGCCGAGAGTGTGAACAACACCGGCGTGCACGACGTGAGCCTCACCAAGGAAGGCGTGTCTGTTTCCCAGGCCGCTCCTGCGGCTCCTGCACAGCCCGCCGCTCCTGCTGCCCCTGCTGCAACGCCTTTCAAGATGCCATCGTTTGCGGCGAAGCCCCCCGTGGGTGGCATGGCGTCCGGTGGTGCTAGTCCGTTCCAGAAGCCGGTGTCCTCCCCGTTTGGCCGTCCGCGTGCGACTCCGCAGCCGCCGCGCATGCCGACGTTTGGCCGTGCGGTTGATCGTGGCAATGCCGAGGTCTCGGACGATGAAATTGAATTGCGTCCGTACGTGCCCAAGAAGAAGTAGTTGGTTTTAAACGGTTATAGCAGGTTTGAATGAGCGACTTTACGATTTTTTCTGATGATGTGGGGAAGGTTCGCCGGTTGATGCTTGCTTACCAGGCTAGCGTCAAGGCCGACTACATCGTGCTTTGCCACCGCGACGGTTCCATTATCGCCGAAGTCGGTACGCTCGGTATCGATGCCACTCCGCTTGCCGTCCTCAGCACGGCGTCGTTCGACTCCGCGCGCCAGGTGGGCATGATGCTTGGCGGCGAAACGTTCCAGTCTGTCTCCTATTCGGGCGAGAAGCGTTCTATCTACATATCCCCCGTAGATGAGGCTTTACTGCTGGTGCAGGTGTTCCCCGGTTCCAGGCTTCCGAACCGCATCGACGACTTCAACCGCCTGCTTGTCGAAAAGCTGGTGGACGCTGTTCCCGCTTTCACCCAGAACACAAGTAAACTCAGGTAAAAGGGGTTTACCGTGGCTGGCATTCCGCCACTTCGCAAGTTGAGGAAGACGACGGCTGTTGTTGCTCTCGTCTTTTTAGGTTTTTTTGCGCACCGCATCGTCAACTTCTGGATGGACGACGCTTCGCTCCAGAGTTTCTCGGGTGCCGAACTCTCGCCCTCGCAGAGCGTTGTCTGCCGCGACGTTGTGCGCGGTACGCCTTTCGGTGTCGACTCCGTATTCGAGGAGAACACGAGGCTGTACTTCTATTCCACGATATCGAACTCCATGCGCTATTCCTCCGATACGCTCCTGCATATCTGGTACTGGGGCACGGATACTATCCAGACAGAGCGCTGCATCATCAAGGCGGCGGAATTCCACAAGGGGCTTGACGAGAAGGAATCTTCGCAGTCCGGGATTGGCGTGTGCCATACGGAGATAGCCCCGAAGCTCCTGAAGCCGGGCGAGTGGAGCGTGGACCTTGTTGCTGGGCGAAAACTCCTGTCGAGTAAGCAGTTCCGCATAGAACCCAATAGGTAGTCCCGATGAGGCGTTTGCTGTGGGTAGGCGCCCTTATGGTCGGGAAGGCTCTCGCTCTCGACATTGATTCTCTTCCGGTGTGGAATCCGGATATCCTTTTGAACAGGGCTGAAGTTGCAGCGCCGCCCGATACGGCGCATGTGACGAATAACCTGGAGACGCACGGTTACAAGACCATGCAGGTAACTGTGGGCGATGGCGACACTCAGGTCGATCAGCAACTCAAGCTCTCCATACAGGGAATTGTGGGCGATAGCGTCGCGATAGACGCCTTGCTCAGCGATGTGGACCGGCGTGCAGGAGACCAGACGACAGCGACGCTTCAGGAGGTGGACCAAATCTATTTCAGGGCGACCTCACGGCACTGGATGCTCCATCTGGGCGATTTCCTTTGGCAAAGTGCTGATTTGGGTCTGTTTTCGCTAGAACGGACCTCGCTTGGCGGTATGGTGGGATTTCGAACAAATTATTCTGACGTGCGTGCTGCTGTCGGTACCGACGAAGTAAGCCGCATTGTGCGTACTTTTGCGGGCGTAAGCGGCCAGCGCGAGGGCTACGCCCTGAGCGAAGACGGTAGCTACATCTCGATTGTACCGCAGTCCGAGTCGGTATGGATTAACGGCGAAAAACTTTCGCGCGGAAAGGATTACGAGGTGAACTATGCGGGTGGCCTCCTGAGTTTCAAGGGTATTCGTATGCCCGGAATCGAAGATGAGATCCGTGTAGAATACGATGCCTACGAAGATGACAACGTGATGAACCTCTATGCGGCGGCTGGCAAGTACCGCCATCCGAACCTCTATTTGGACGTATCGGGCTTTAGGCTTGAAAACGATGTAGACCGCCTCAAGAAGGGCGTATGGACTGACGATGACTATGCAATGCTCAAGCGCGACGATGGAGGTGAATTTGTTCGAGACGATACCCTAGGTCCGCTCTCTAGGCCATCCAGGGCCGAAATGGCGGGTGCTCGACTGCGCTTCCAGGGTGACAGACGCTATTATGCCGATATGGAGGTAGCTCTTTCGCGGCGTGATTCCAATACGGTCTCTGACGATGTGGAAGGCCAGGAAGGGCATGCCTTCCGCTGGTATTTGACATCTGATTCGTCGTCGGCGATGAAACGGTTCCCGGTGGCCTTTTCTGCATACGGCAACTACGTCGAGGAGGGTTTCGACGTTTCGCGTTTCAAGGGGAGCGATGACGACTGGAATTCATACAAGTTAAAGGACGAGTGGGACCTGGATAGCGCTCTGCTTGCAAACGGTAGCTTTAGGCACGACGAGTTCGGGATGCGTGTGCGGCTGGGGCCGGAACTGTGCGGCAACCTTTCGTGGGGCTACCGCCAAGGGGATGCTGAACGCTGGAATTCTTCGCGTGTGAAGGCGAGCCTGACAAAGGCGACACAGGATGGGCGCCTGTTCGAGGTTGCGCTCGTGCATGTGCAAAGTGAGGCGGATGCTGCCCGCGAGAGGTTCCAGGGCTACGCAAATGCGAAAAAGACGCGTGGCTTTGTCCAGGGCTTTGTCGGGGCGGATGTCCGCTATACCGAGCGGGATAGCGCAGGGCTCGACGACGAGGAACTTTCGATACGCAGTAAGATGGGTGCCCAGCTTTCGGCAAATTCCTGGAATGTGTATGGAGCCATAGATATCTGGGATATTGGACACGGCGGGGATTCCTATTCTGAACGGGGAAGGGAGTCTCCGGACGATTGGATTGATTCGCTGAGACAGATAAGGTGGACGCAGTCTGCGGAAGTACATCTGAAGAATGTGGACTTGACGCATTTCTTGCAGTACGAGTATCGTGACCGGGCGGAATTGGGAGAAGAGAATGCCTGGACGGGCGACTTGAACGCACGTTTCGGCAACGAGCGCCAGGGCATACAGGGAAATGTGTCGTATAAGCTGGGGCTGACCGAGGAACAGACCTATACGGCAATTTACAAGGCGGTGGCGAAGGGAACGGGCGACGTGCGCTACGACAGCCTCACGGGAGCGTTTATCGAGGGTGTGGATAACGGAGACTTTGTTTACGAGGGAATGGGCCGAAACGATTCCATCGGGGCGGTGCTTGCCTCGAATGCGACCTTCAGTGCCAACCTTGAATGGAGCCCGGGCAAGACATTCGGCATTAATCACGGAATCCTTCGCGATATCAAGCTTTCCGGTTCATTCAGTGCGGTTTCTGAGGACACTTCCGGAAAGAAGGTGTATTTCCCGCAGATGCTTCCGTCCGGATTGCACGATGTCTCTTCGGGCTCGATCCAGTGGGCGGGTGATGTGGGATGGGCTCACCCTTCGGGTGCGATGCTGGCCTACAAGCCCTCCGCGACATACGACAAGAAACTTTCGGCTATCGAGTATTACGAGTCGCTCTTCCATCACGAAATTGCGGGCGCCTATAGGCTGAACGAGAACCACTACGTGGCTGCGGAACTGTTTGTGGAAGATGTAGAACTGCAGGCCTTGCAAGATTTGGAATGGAATATCAGGAGCGTTGCCGGCCGTTACCGCTTCAGTTTCCTGGACGGATTCAGCCTGGAACCTGGGGGCCGTTATCGCTATGGCGAAGGTGAAGACCGCTATGCTGCCGGTTTCGATGCCTACCTCTGGGAAGCCTACTTGCGGTTTGGTTATGCGAAACCCAAACGCTTCGACGGGTTCGTGCGTTTCTCGACTGTACAGGTAGAAACCGGTGACGATGCCGTCCCGTACCAGATGATGTCGGGCTACAGCGATGGGACCACATTCCGCCTGGAAACATCCCTCTCGTTTACCTTGAACCAGAATATTTCTTTTGGCCTGCATTACATTTTGCGCTTTGGCGATGCCGAAGAGAATATTTTCCAGAAGCTTTCGACAGAAGCGAAGGCGGTGTTCTGATGCGTCGACTTTTATACATATTGCTGCTTGCAACCTTCGCGATGGCGAAGGGCGAGGGCGCGTGTACTGTCGATAGCATTGTGTGGACCGGAGAACATTCTGAATTTGACGAACTGCAGATGGCGGGCGCGAAAGGGGCGCCTTGCGACGCATGGAAACTGCTGGCGGATAAGCTTGTCCGTTATTACGAGAATAACGGCTTTATTGCGGCGCGCGTGCAGGGCGATTTGAGTGAAGCCGGCGGGAAGCATGTGTTGACGCTGAGACTGGACCGCGGTTCCGCCTGGGTATGGGCGCCTGCCGAGAACCTGGATTCCAGCGGGACAAAAGCGGAAGTGTTCCGGCGGCTTGCCGGCATCGTGGAGGGCGAGCCCGTTTCCCTCACGGACCTGGAACGCAGCGAACGCAGGCTTGCACGTATCGGCTACTTCGATAAGACGGCTCCCGCGCGCCTCTACCGCGATCCGTCGCGTAACAGGATTTTCCCCGCATACAGCATGCGCAAGGCGAACGTCTCTACGGCAGAAGGCGTGCTGACCTATTCCAGCGAAGAAAATGTCTGGGAAGGCAAACTGGATGTAAGCCTGCTCAACATCGCGGGGACGGCGCGCGACCTGCAGCTTGAAGGCTTTACCGGCGATGATTCTCGCCACCTTTCGGGCTACTACAAGGAACCGTGGATTCTCGGGAGTGCCTGGAATGTAGTGCTGCGCGGGAATTTTGACGAAGAGACTATTGATGCTGCTGGCGACTCGCCGGAATCAGATTCCACTTCGGGCGAGGCCGTCGAGCGGACCATCGTGGGCGAGGTGGGCATCACGCGCGACATCGGGTTCGATTTCAGCATCGGCGTGTATTTCGGCATAAGCGAAGACGATAAGCATTCCTCGTTCGAGATGTCGTATGTATCGCTCGACAGGTTTGTGCTGCCCCGCAGTGGCTGGCGCCTGGATGCTTCTGCCACATGGAAAATGGCCCGCCCCGATTCGCTCGACAACTTCCTCCTTGCAAGGGCGGGCGTGCTTGCGTATTACCCGCTGTACGGCAACTTCATCAGCCGCTTCTCGGGCATGGCCGGCGGAGTATTCCCGAGTGGGGCGGCGCTCCGGCGCACCGACCTGTTTGCGCTTGGCGGCCCGAGCGACTTCAAGGGAATGCATTATCGCTCCCTGCGCAGTCGCGCCTACGGCCTTTCGGAACTCGCCATCCTGTGGCAAGACGGCTATGACTTGAGTATCGAGGCGTTCTACCAGCCGGGACTATACCGCAGGCTCGCACCCGGCCACGGCTGGGCACGCGAACAGAATTACGGCGTAGGCTTTACGCAGTATCGCGGGAACTGGAGCATCAACCTGTATTACGCACTGCATAACGGCAGCGATTTCCTCGACGGTATCATCGGCTTCGGCGTCAAGACGCTGTTCTAGATGGAATTCGTCATGCTCGCGAAGGCGAGCATCTTTTACACAGGCGTCTTGCTCTTTTCGCCCGCGATTTCCCTCACCAGTTTCGGCACAAGGTACCCAGGCAATCGCTTACGGATTTCTTCAATCAGCGCGCGAGCGTTCTCGTCGCTGACTTCAAAGTGCGCGACCCCGTTCGCATGGTCCAGCTGGTGCAGGTAGTAGGGGAGTACGCCCTGGCTAAAAAGGGCGCGGCTCAGTCTTTCGAGCGTTTCTGCCTTGTTGTTCACGCCTTTCAGGAGCACGCTCTGGTTCAAGAGCGTCCAGCCGGAATACTTCAGTTGTCCGAAAACTATTTGAGATTCCTCGTCGAGTTCGTCCGGGTGGTCTACGTGTGAGACGAGTACGCACTCGAAGCGCGCGGGCAGTTCGCGCAGGAACTCGAAGTGCTGCATTGCCACGTCGGGCCGCATTACGGGGAGGCGTGTATGGATGCGCAGTGTGGTGACCGAGGAATGCATGGCAATCGCTTCCACCAGGTCGCGGAATTCGCCCGGGCCCAGCATGAGCGGGTCGCCTCCCGAAAGGATGACTTCCCAGATGTCGCTGTGCGTGTCGAGCCAGTCGCTTACCTGCCGTGCCACGTCGGGAATGTTCTGGAAGGGGTAGTTCTTGCGGAAACAGAAACGGCAACGCGCACCGCAGGTGGCGGTCGAGACAATCAGCGCCCTCCGGTCGTATTTCTGTATGACGCAGTCCGCCTTGCCCGCGGGCAGGTCGCCTACCGGGTCGTCCACGAATCCGGCGACGTTCTCTCGCTCGGCAACATGCGGCAGGATTTCGCGTAAAAGAGCTTCGGGCTCAGATGCCTTCTTGATTAAGTCGGCATAGTGCCTCGAACATACGAAGGGAAACTTGGGGCTTAAGTCTAGTTTGCCGTGCGGGGCCGTATTTGCGATAACTGTCTCGCATTCCGGGCCCAGATATTCCAAAAAATCGTGAATTTGCGTGAAAACTTTTGTGGCGTCGTCCATTATATTGCTAAATTTAGCATCAAAATCAACAAGAGGATAATATGGGTACTGTAAGCACCAACGAATTCCGCAAGAAGTTAAAAATCATGGTTGATGGTCAGCCGTACGAAATCATCGAGAACCAGTTCGTGAAGCCGGGCAAGGGCCAGGCCTTCAACCGCGTTCGCATCAAGAACCTGGTGACTGGCCGTACTCTCGAACGTACCT
>Ga0247611_10011744_pt1 | contig 10056 bp, 6 predicted proteins | sample 177DNAGHGhighgp2_FD_192422 | JGI IMG/M metagenome (GOLD analysis project Ga0247611, IMG submission 192422) | Sheep rumen microbial communities from Palmerston North, Manawatu-Wanganui, New Zealand - 1770 DNA GHGhigh gp2 | ecosystem: Host-associated > Mammals > Digestive system > Stomach > Rumen ... | reverse complement strand
TACCATGTCTGCTCAAAAATAACACATGCATTAACAATTGCTGTTTCCTCATCGACTGTCTTAATAAGAGCCGTGTTCATACATTTCACACTGAAACCTGGGTTAAAATCAAGTAATCGTGAAATTGCCGCAGTAATTCCTCTCATAGATCCATGCATATAAACACAATAATGAGCATTGTTAATAATATCAACACCAAGTTCATGAAGATAGTTTCTGATTGCTTGCGTTACTTCAAGTTTTTCGTTTTTTCTATTCATAATTACTCCTTCTTTTTGTTGGTTTTATTTATGCAATCATTTATACGAAAAAGTTTTTCTAAATTCAACATATTTATACAATTTGTTAGAGTAAAGTTAGAATCTTTCTATAAAAAAATTATTCCATTCAAACGAACAGAATAATTTAATATATAAAAACTAAAAATTTCTAAAGATATCACGGAAGACTTTCATCTTTTCTTTACGTTCTTTTAGCTCTTCATATTTCTCTTCAAGCTCTGATATTTTTCATTGGAATAAGAAAGCAAATTTTTTCATCTTATCTCCCACTTGTAATTGTTTTACAGGATCTTGAAGTTCAATAATTTCCTCATATAATTTAAATCAATCAACATTTACAATTAAATTAGACTTTTCTTCTTCACTTGTAAATTCAAGAACGTGTTCACTTTCCTCATCACGAGCATAATCTTTTTCAATCTTTTTAATCATTAATGCGGCTACTTCGTTTTCTGATAATGTTATCAAATAACGAGTCATATTCTTTTCTGTATTGTTTCAAATTATTTCAACTTCAATTTCATCATTTGAATTTGTTAATTCTTTTTCAAGTTTTAACATTTGCTTTGATAACTTCACAAGTTCTTTAAATTGGATCATCAATTGAGATAATCCTGTTGTATCATCTTCAGTTTCTATAGCATCATCGGCTGGAGCTTTAACTTCTCATTCTTCTGCTTCATCCATGTCTTCTAATTCTTCAGCATCTGTTCATTCATCAATTTCATTATCATCTATATTCTCTTCTTGCGTTTCACCTATATCTTCATCAGTTTTTTCTCATTCTTTATCTGTTTCTTCTTCAATATCATCATCTTCGTCAGAATCATCATCTCATTCTTCATCCATATCATCCTCCACTTCTTCAACCTCCTCTACTTCTTCTCAATCTGTATCTTCTGTATCTTCTGTATCTTCTCCATCTCCTGTTTCTTCTACTTCCTCTACTACTTCCTCTCAATCTGTATCTTTTCCATCTTCTGTTTCTTCTACTTCTTCTACTTCTTCTACTACTTCTTCTCAATCTGTATCTTCTCAATCTGTATCTTCTTCATCTTCTGTTTCTTCTACCTTTTCTACTACTTCTTCTCAATCTGTATCTTCTCAATCTGTATCTTCTTCATCTTCTGTTTCTTCTACCTCTTCTACTACTTCTTCTCAATCTGTATCTTCTCAATCTGTATCTTCTTCATCTTCTGTTTCTTCAACCTCCTCTATTTCTTCTCAATCTGTATCCTCTCCATCTGTATCTTCTTCATCTTCTGTTTCTTCTACCTCTTCTACTACTTCTTCTCAATCTGTATCTTTTCAATCTTCTGTTTCTTCAACCTCCTCTATTTCTTCTCAATCTGTATCCTCTCCATCTTCTTTTTCTTCTACTTCTTCTACTACTTCCTCTCAATCTGTATCTTCTCAATCTTCTGTTTCTTCTACTTCTTCTACTACTTCTTCTCAATCTGTATCTTCTCAATCTGTATCTTCTTCATCTTCTGTTTCTTCTACCTCTTCATTTCAATTTTCTAAATTTCAATTACTTTCATTAGTAGTGGTATCACTATTATCTAAATCAAAATCAAAATTTTGAATATCATTATCTGACTGACTTGAAGAATCTTCACTTGGTAAATCTGTTGATTCTAAAGGATTTTCATCTGCAAATGAAGACGTATTTTCATCATCTTTATTTTCAGCATCTCAGTTAAAATCGAAATCAGGAATATCATTAGTATTTTCAACATGTTCCTCATTTGTCATTTCTGATTTTTCTGCCTTTCCTGAAGGAAAATCAATATCTAAAGAGGAATCTCAATCAGAACTACTCTCTTTGCTATTCTCTTCTTTTTCACTTACATTCAAATCAATTGTTTCATTATTTTCATTTACAGTATTATTTTCAGTATTTTCTGATTCTTGCACACTATTTCATAATCAACCAAAATCAAAATCTCATAAAGAATCATTATTTTCGCTCGATTCTCCCTGTGCTGCATCTCAAGGATTATCTAATGTTGTATTAACGATGTCTTCAGAATTATTTCATTGATTCTCAGAGCCTTCTTTATTTTCTTCAGAAGTGATATCTGAAAAATCAAAATCAAAATTATCATCAGTTGGATTAGAAATTCTTTCAAATTTTTCTAAATTATCAAAAACTTCTTGTGAGCCACCAAATAGCGGTTTTTTAGCTTCACTAGATTGATCTGTAGATGATACTTGGTTTGCTGAATTATTTGCAGCTGTTGGATTAATATCAGCCATATCATTTTCTTCAAAATAAAACTCATACTTATTATACTCAGAAAAAAATGTAAAGCAAATTTTTAAAAAATAAATCGAAAAAAAGTTGTAATTTAAAAAAATAATCATATGTTCTTTTTTAAGTCGTTAATCGACTGATATTTAATTTATTATTCTTACGTTTAAATGGCAGAAGAAATGATAATCAGCCAAACTAAATTATTCGTGGGTTGATTAAACTGGAAAATGAGAGGTAATGATCTCAAAACTGAATTCTCAAAGTATGGAGAAGTTGTATTTGCAAGAGTTAATCTTGATCAAACTACAAAACCACCAAGGAGTAAAGGATTTGGATTCGTAGAATTTGCAAATGCTGATGATGCAGCTAAAGCAAAAGCTGAAATGGATTGACAAGAACTTTGGGGAAGACCTATTAAAGTAGATTTCGCTAAAGAAGATCCAAATAGAATTTCAAGAGCAGCTGAAGCAAGAGAAGAAGCTCCTGCAGCTGAAGAAGATGATGAAGATGTAACTTTCTAAGTTGTCTTTAAAATTACAAAAAAAGAATATCATTGAGTGGTGATATTCTTTTTTTGTAATTTTTATGGATTATTTAGATAATAAGTTCTTACGTTTTTAAGAGCGATTTTTAATTTATTAGCATCTGCTCAAGATATTTTTATCAGCCCATTATTATCTCTAAATGTACTATATTCGTCATCTGTTAATAGCTTAAGATATTTATTAAATAGCTCTCAATTTCCATTTATTGCCAAAGCCATCATTTCTACATAATCTTCCATAGCTTTTGTGTTTATTGTATTATATACGCTACTATGAGATAACAATGTTAAAGTCCTTCATTCTCAAACATTAGCTTCTAGATAATGTTTTACAATATTATATCATTCCCTTAATCAAGGAATATCATCTATATGAGAAAATAATGTACAATGAGATAATTCGTGTAATATCAAGTGTTTTAATTGTTTTTCTCTATCTTTAGTTACTCGATTAAAAGGTGCATAAGCTATACTTCCGTGCGGCATTTGAGTTCATATTGTAATTGTGTTATTTTCATTTCATCTTCAATCACAAGAGGAATCATCAAAAATAATTCAGAACTCAGGATGACTTCTACATAATCTATTGATAATAATTTTACCACATGGACTATCATTCAGAATATTTTTTGCTCTTTCCACTCATATATGATTTACCCCTCATTCAACACCCTCTAATTGATTTCATGTATTATTTCTTACATTGTTATCTATTCAACAAGGCCTTTTCCACCGTTTATAGTTATTATTTTGTCCTATATCTAATTTTTCTTCTTGTAAAATATCTCTTTCATTATTGTCTTGTATATTTTGAAAAACATTGCGTGAAGACCATCGCTTAAAAACAAAATTATTATCTTTTTTAATTATATTGGCAGTTTTTATACTTTCATATTTAAAATCAGAAAGTGGTTTTTTTGAAAAAATACTTCAAAAAGAAGATTTAAATATATTATTTACTAAGTTTTTTCATGTACTATAAGTATTTTTTCCCAAGTTAGTTATTGGCGTTACAATACTTCTTACCACTCCTTCGATTATTGCTCATGCAGCTACAAAAGGACTAATAATTGTATTTCAAAATCTTTGATACCATTTTCACTTAGATACTGCATTTTTGAACAATTGTTTTATCTCATCCGATGTATATTTTATAACATCTCTTAAATCTTTAGGGAAAGATGAAAGTGTATCAAAAACATCAGCTGTCATTGTTAATCAAGTTTGCATCAGCCTATCCGGTATTCTTATTGTATTACTAATCCTATTAGTATTAAATGACATACAACAAAAAATACATATAAACAATATTTGTTATATATATTTTCTGTAATATGTCAATACTTGTCGATTTTTCAGCTATTCTATCTCAATTTTTACACCAATATTTTTAAGTTTATTTACAATATCAGCATATCATCTTGCTATAATTTCTTCATGCATAATATTTGTTGTTCATTCTGCCATGATTCATGCCAACACCATTGCTCATCATCATCTAAGGTCTGTACTAGAAACATATCATCATTGAAGCTTTGTTTTACCAATAACTAATGCTTCATGCGGATTAAGAATTTCTATTTTTCATCAAAGATTTTCTAATTCATTTAGATATCAAAAACGTCCTTCATATAATGTTTCAAATATCTTTGTTATTCAATCAAATTGTGTTGCTAACGCTCAAAAAATTGATTGAAGATCACTTGCAAATCAAGGGAATATTCTCACTTCAAGTTTCGTAGCCTTATAATTTGATTTGTTATATGAATCAACTTTAATTGTATGTTTATCCAATATTTTAAAGTTTATTCCTATTTTACTTGCTATATTATACATTGCTGAGAGATCATCCACATTCATATCTTTTATAACAAGTTCTGAGTTATCTGCTCAAGCACCTATTGCAAAATAAGTTCATGCTTCGATATAATCACTAATTATCTCAAAAGATTCTTGTCTGATTTCAACCTTCTTAGGACGAATAGTGATAGTATGATCAATTCACATTGTAACATCAGCTCACGCAGCATTTAAAAAATCAATAAGATTCTTAACGTGAGGTTCTGTAGCAACTTGATAAACGGTTATATCATAATCAACATCTTCTAAGAATGCTAAATATGTTATAAGAGCTTCTGTAGCAGTTACTGAAAACTCTTGTAACATAATATTTCTTTTTGGCTTACCTACTACCTTAAAAGTCTTAAATTCTCAATGAGTTATTTCTACTCAAGCTTTTGTTAATGCATCATCAAAAGTATCTAGAGGTCTTTTACCTATTTTACATCATCAAGATCACACAAATCTTACTTCTCAATATTTCTTTAATCACACAGGGATAAGAAGAATAGATGCTCTAAATTTTGTTGCAAGTTCTGATGTTAAATCAAAAAATGTTGTTGAAGTAGCAAGTGCTGTTTCTGCTAGTTTTTCAATATTATTAACATCACTTATATTAGGTTTATTCGTTAACTGAATTTTTTTATCTATTAGATAGTTTGCTGAAATAATAGGCAAGGCAGCATTCTTACTTCAAGATATTTGAACCTCTCCTTTTAAATTAGGAGAATATGATATTTTAAACATGGTTTCGAATCTAGTATATAAAATCTTTACCACAATAGGGAGTATAATATTGCAAAAAAATCTTTCAAGTGATTTTAAAAAAATGTTATATGTACTATAATTTATATCTATATATATTTTTTTAATCGATATTTTTTCAATTATCTGTTATAAATATTTTTAAGACATCTAAACACAATACCCTTTCGCAAAGATTATATTCAAGTAAATCTTGTTCATATAATACTAAAATTTAACCTTTTTTAAAATTATCACAGAAAGATTTGCATTTATTGACAAAAATAAATATAATGACATCGTTATTTTATATATATTGACTATAAAAGAATGACAAAAACAAAAACAAATGAAGAATTGATGAAGAATTATCAACAACTTCTACAATTCGCTCAAAATTCACTCAGCAATGCTGAGATGCAACTTAAAAGAGTAAAATTAACTCTTGAACAACTTCAATCTTTTGATCCTGAAAATCCAGAATCATTATCTAGCTACCTTGAAGAAGCTAAAGCTACTATGCCTGAAGAATTAAAGACATATAAGGATGAAGATGCAGAAGTCGTAGAAGGAATTTTTGATGGTTACTACATGGTTGGTGCTGATCAAAAGAAATACCCTGTACCTATGAACTACTCATCTAAGAGTAAACTTGTTCCAGGAGATGTTATGAAATTAAAGATTCTTCCAGAAGGAAAATTAGTATTTAAGCTTATTAAACCAGCAGAAAGAAAACATCTTAAAGCTATTCTTTCAAAAACTGATGATAATAAATTTACAGCTAACACTGATGATGGAAAAGTATATTTCTTAAATCAAGCTGCAGTTAGTTTCCATGCTGGTAAACCTGGAGATGAACTCTACATCATCGTTAATGACAAAGATGAAGGAATGTTCGCAGCTATTGAAGCTATCATTAAAAAATAATTAAAGAATTATATTTCAAGAATCTCTATCCTGCATGATAGAGATTTTTTTAAAAACAAGGAATATAAAGCAAGGATTTTTTGGAATTTATTCTCCCCTTTAACTTGAAACTTTACACAAAATTGCTATTAATATTTATTGTGAAAATGTTCTGCTTTTATATTTTTTTTATTCATTTTGGCAAGAAGGAGAAAGCGTCTTATTAGTACAAGAAATTATAGCATAAACAAGAACCATGTTTGATTTTGATTAATAATCTTGTGAGCCCTCTACTTTTTTTCAAAAACAATGGCTGAGGGATCTCCAATCTTTGAAATATTTACAAGATATAGCAAAATAGCATTCTGAGAGAAAGGTCTTCTCTTCTTTTTTTGACTCTGTATCTTTATTTGATTACTCATTTTATTCAAGGGACACCTCGCAAGATTTTTCATGAAATACTTTTTTTCACTTTTAATGGTCGTTTCTGCTGAATTAAATGTTTACACTTGGGACCCCTCATCTCAAATAAAATGGGCTGAAAACTGATGATATTTCTCTTGGCCACTTATTTGGGTATTGCAAAGGTGATTACAAAACGATTCAGGTAGTTATATAACAGCTATCAAAGTTATTATTGCATTAATGCTTGTATTGCTAGTTGTTTACCTTCTTTATGTACTTAATATCCGTCTACCAAAGATTCCTAAAATTAGTATTGAAGAATCACCTAGACCTAAAGAAAAAAAGAGTGAAAGTAAAGCTAGTGTTGATGATAGGCCTACTATAACAATAACTAGACCAGCTGCTTCAACAGAAGAAATTAAAGCTAAGATCTCTGAAGCCACAGGTAAGGTTACAAAAGCTTGAGCTGCTTCATGATCTCTTCTAAAAGATTTATTAAAAACTAGAGTTGATGAAAAAGTTGTTGAGAAAACACAAAAACCTATTATTCATTTTTCATGAGATAAACCAACATTCCCTACAACAGCTCTAGAATCTAATCTTTGAAAACAACAAACTATCGATGAGAACTTCTTAATAGAAAAATCTAAATCATTACAAACAAAATTGGCTGAATTTTGAGTACCTATTACAATTGAATGATTTGATATTTGACCTTCTGTTGTTCAAATCAAAATTAAACCAGATGAAGGTATTAGAATTTCAGCTATAGAAAATCTTGCAAATGATATAAAACTTTCACTAAAAGCTAAATCTTTAAGAATTATTGCTCCTATTCCATGAACAGACTTGGTAGGAATTCAAATTCCTAATCCTAAGCCAAATATGGTTAAGCTAGGAGATGTTATAAATACAAAAGAATTCTTAGATTGAATGAAAAAACAGTGCACTACTCTAGCTCTTTGAAAAGGAATAGATTGAGCCATTCAAGTTAAATCTCTTGAAGGTATGCCACATCTTTTAATTGCTTGAGCCACAGGTAGTTGAAAATCTGTTTGAGTAAATGACTTTATCTTATCACTTATGTTTCAAAACACACCTGCAGAATTAAAATTCTTAATGGTTGATCCTAAACAAGTTGAACTTGAGATGTATTCTTGACTACCATATCTTTTAGCGCCTATTGTTTATGACAGTTGAAAAGCTATAAAATTATTACAATGGACCGTTGAGGAAATGGAGAGAAGATATACATTATTAAAAGATGAAAGAGTAAAACAATTGTCTGAATATAACGAAAAAGTAGCAAGAGAAGGTAAAGATAAAATGTATCGTATCGTATTCATCATTGATGAAATGGCAGATATGATGCTCTCTAGTTCTGCTAATAGAAAAGAAGTTGAGAATTGTATTAACCGTTTAGCTGCAAAAGCGAGAGCTGTTGGTATCCACCTTATCCTCGCTACTCAGAGACCATCTGTTAACGTTATCACTGGACTTATTAAAGCTAACATTCCTACTAGAATTGCTTTCTGAGTTGTCTCTGAAATTGATAGTAGAACTATTCTCTGACGTAAAGGAGCTGAAGACTTAGTTGGTAAATGAGACATGTTATATATGGATCCATCAACTAAATTCCCTATTAGAATACAAGCACCATTTGTTTCTACCGAAGAAATTGACAGTGTTGTTGCACAACTAAGAAACAAATATATGGTCTGATTAACTGAAGATGATATTTATAATCCAGAAATAATTGCTGCATTAGAAAGTAAAGTTGAAACTGCTTGAAGTTCTTTTAGCGGTTGAGATGCTTGAAATGATGAAGACTTAGTAAATCAAGCAATTGCTGTTATTTCTGAGACTAGAAAAGCTTCTGCTACTCTATTACAAAGAAAACTTAATGTATGATTTGCTAGAGCTTCTAGAATATTAGATATATTAGAAGAGAGAGGTATCGTTTGACCAGCTGAATGAGCTAAACCAAGAGACATCTTCATCTAATATAAAATATATAAGCTTATTGAAAACTTTATTATATTATCTTTTTTTAACATGCTACGTACACATACTTGTTGAGAGCTTAATGCTTCTCATCTATGACAAGAGGTTACCCTCACGGGGTGGGTAAACAAAGCTAGAAATTTATGATGAATGACTTTCATAGATTTAAGGGATAGATATTGAATTACACAAGTAACTTTTGATCCATCAAAGGCTTGATTTGAATTACCTGAAATTAAGGCTGAATATGTTCTTCGTGTAAAATGAAAGGTCATCTCTAGACCTGAAAATATGATAAACAAAGATATGGCTACTTGAGAGGTTGAAATTGAACCAAGCAGCATTGAAGTACTTTCAAGCTGTGCTGAATTACCATTCTCAGTTGATCATGAAAATGCAGTAGGAGAAGATTTAAGATTAGAATATCGTTATCTTGATTTAAGAAGAAAGACAATGAAAGATAATGTTATTATGAGACACAAGCTTTTCTTGGAGACAATGAACTTCTTTGATAAAAAGGGGTTCCTTCATTTAGAGACTCCTACATTCATGAAGAATACTCCTGAAGGTTCAAGAGAATTTGTTGTTCCTGCAAGATTTGAGCCAGGTAAATTCTTTGTATTACCACAATCTCCACAACAACATAAGCAAATGCTTATGGTAGCTTGATTTGATAAATACTATCAAATGGCTAGATGTTATAGAGATGAAGATCCTAGATGAGACCGTCAGCCAGAATTTACTCAAGTTGATTTTGAATTATCATTTGTTGAACAACAAGACATTCTTGATTTAGTAGAAGAATATTTCTTACATATCACTAAAAAATATTATCCTCAGAAAACTATTAAAGAAGAACCATTCCCTGTATTAACTTGGGAAGAAAGTATGAATAAATACTGAATTGATAAACCAGAATTAAGAGTTGAGAATATGGAATTTGTTGAGTTAACTGATTGGGCTAAAAAGTCTGAGTTCTCTGTATTTAAAGAAGCTAAATGTGTTAAAGCCATTGTTCTTCCAAAAGCTATGTGAAGATCTGAAGTAGAAAAGAAATTTGATGCTTACATTAAGAG
>Ga0247611_10011742_pt1 | contig 10059 bp, 13 predicted proteins | sample 177DNAGHGhighgp2_FD_192422 | JGI IMG/M metagenome (GOLD analysis project Ga0247611, IMG submission 192422) | Sheep rumen microbial communities from Palmerston North, Manawatu-Wanganui, New Zealand - 1770 DNA GHGhigh gp2 | ecosystem: Host-associated > Mammals > Digestive system > Stomach > Rumen... | reverse complement strand
AACGATGAAATCATTGTTTATAAAGAAGAACAGTGTACAATAAAGTATCTTGTAGAATTGAGAAATTAAAAACAACGAAAAGAAACTATAAACAAACAGCGTTTCGCATATACTAAATATACTGATAAGCAATATGAAAAGAGATGGTTTATACATATGTTTGAAGATTTTGAATCTTTTTCAGTTGAACTTGTCGTGGAATCTCCGCATGGTATCGTACAGGCATTGCGAATGACTATGCCGGCATTCGCATTAAAAGAACATTTTATGAATGCTGTGAATAACGCCGCATCCAGAGTAGATCCATTAAGAATAACGATGAAAAGATCTATCCCCGTATGGTGCCAATTTGAGCAAAAGGCAATTAACAGAGAAGCCTTTGTAAGATTCATGAACAATGCTTATCTTGCATGGATAGATGAGCAGAAAGGAAAAACAAATGAAGTTTGAAAACACAGAGGTGTGGGGGTTTGAACATGCAATTCGCGGAATGCGAAACCCTAAAAACAGTTGGGCGTTAAGTGACAGCGGCCCAGGATGTATGAAGCGTTCCTTTGCGATAGGAGAGGAAAGCAGCCCGTTGAAATGTGCCGATTGTCCATCAAATGAATGGCATGGCATTTGTCATGTAAAGGGCGAAAAGGGATATGTTTTAGGCCCAAAAGACTTGACTCTTTGCCAGACCTTAATCAAAGGCGGTTCTGAGCATCGAAAATTTATGCGGCAAATTTTTGTATCAGTCGATATTACAGCTCCACTTTATTGGTGGAAGGAATTCGATACGTACAAAATCAGTACGACATCGAATTCATGCTCCACCATGCATAAGCTTGCAAACACACCTATTTCAATCGATTGTTTTGAAACAGATGATTACATAGAAACCGAGGTAGATGGTATTCGCCCGGAGATAATCATATCTTATTGCGAAGGACTCAGGTTAAAGTATCTTGAAACAAAAGAAAAAAGATACTGGAAAGAATTGATTCGATGGCTTCCTGATTCATGGCTTCAAAAAAGAACAATCACAATGGATTATGAAAACATTCATTCCATTATCAGGCAGCGGTCAGCTCACAAATTGAATGAATGGTCTGGTCAAGATTGCTCCGATAATCCAAACTTTATATCCTGGGCAAGATCGCTTCCGTATGCGAACGAGTTTCTTTTCTACACTCTCGACAATAAAAATGAAGCAGCTTGAAAACCATTGTGTTGACTGCGGGCTTCCGTGTATGGGAAATACATGTCCATATCGAAATGTAACCGTATATTATTGTGATCAATGCGGAGAAGAGAATGCGGGATACAAAATAGACGGTATGGATTTATGTTCAAGCTGTGCCGAGAGTTACCTTGATTCTGCGTTTCATGATCTCAGTCTGTCTGAGAAAGTCGAAGCGCTTCATATAGATATGAAAGATATAGAATAGTAGGTGGTTTATTTGATTGTCATTTTGGCTGGTGAAAGCGCCAGCGGAAAAACAACGCTTGCGAATTTTATTGTAAATCATAATCCAAAATTTTCAAAAGTAATTACATATACTACACGTCCGCCACGACAAGGTGAAAAAAACGGGGTTGATTATTACTTTTTGACAGATGAAAAATTTAGTAGTCTAAAAAGTTCTGGATTCTTCATAGAATGGGCAAAATACCGCGATTGGTGGTACGGAACAGGCCTGAATTTTGACAAAAATGATGATAAAATCATCGTTTTAACACCTGCCGGTGCAAGAGCTTTTTTGAACAGCGGCGAGCTGAAAGATTATGTAAGAGTCATCTACTTGGATGTGGACAGACGATCAAGGCTGATAAAATTGCTAACACGCGGAGACAACATTGAGGAAGCATACAGGCGCAATCTTTCTGATGTTGGTATGTTTGATGCTTTTGAAAGAGAAGCTGATTATGTACTGAAAAATGATCATTACAGTAAGCCAGTCGAAATTCTTGCGTCTGAACTTGAAGAGTATTTAATTTCTCAGATTCAACAAAAAACAACGAAAACAAATATTAAGAAAGAGGTGGATGCATAATGGGAGAAATAATCCTGTATTCTACAGGTTGTCCGAAATGTGCCGTTCTCAAGAAGAAACTTGACAAGGCACAAATTAATTATAAAGAGAATACCGATGTTTCAGAGATGAGATCTATAGGCCTTTTGTCTGCGCCTGCCCTTATGGTTGGAGATGATCTGCTCCTTTTTGATGATGCTATTGCGTGGGTGAATAGCCAGGAGGTGCAGAGTTGAATATTCAGTTAAAGCTTTCAAAAGACTTTGAGCGTTGCCTTGAAGATCTCAAAAAGAAATATGGCGAAGATTTTGAATTTATCAATGGCCTTCATCCAAGTCAGCTCGACTTTTCTGAGTTTATTGATAATTTCGTAGATAAGGATGTTGTTGCTGATTCAAGCATTGATCCAAACGCCAACGCCAATCACAAAGACATCCGCAGCTTTATGACCGAAAAAGGAAAAGCTGAGGATAAACTGTTTGCCCTCAATAAAATCTTTATGGAAATTAAAAAGATGTGGGGTCTCCGTACTGCCAAACAATGGTTAGAAGCAGAATTCAGCCGTGCATTTTACCTGAACGACAGCACCACAGCATCATATTTTCCGTATTGCTGGGCGAACGACTTCACCCGGCTCGCCACAGAAGGCTTGTTCTTCCTGTCTAATTACAATAACCAAGCTCCAAGGCATCTCACCACGTATTTTGATGATGTTATCGAGTTTGTTTCCTTCCTTTCAAATCGTCAAAGCGGCGCTGTTGGTATGCCTAATATTTTAATCTGGGCATGGTGGTTTTGGAAAAAGGACGTTGAAGAAGGATATTACATGAAAAATCCTGATTACTATATGCGTCAGCAATTCCAAAAATTAATATATCGTCTTAACCAGCCATTCCTGAGAATTGATCAAAGTAGTTTTACGAATGTTTCTATTTTTGACCATGAGTATTTGCGGGCAATCTTTGGCGGTGTTGAATTCCCGGATGGAACACTTGCCATTGATCATATTGAAGATTTAATCGACTTTCAGAAATACTTCATGGAAGTTGTTGCAGAAATTCGCAGAGAACAGAATATGTTTACTTATCCCGTTCTTACATACTCACTCTTAAAACGTAAGCATTTGTCAAAAGAAGATATTCAAGAAATGATCAGAACAAAAAAGTGGGATATCTTTGTTGATAAGGATTTTGCCAGATGGTGTTCCGATCATAATATTGAATGGTCTGATAGCAATTTCTTCTGCAGTACCGATGTTGGTGTTCTTTCAAACTGCTGCAGGCTTTTAAGTGATACGACAAAGCTGGATGCCTTTATTAATTCTATCGGTGGTACGGCTCTCAGCGTTGGATCGTGTCGTGTAAGCACAATCAATCTCGTTCGTATTGCTTACGAGAGCGGATTTGATAAGAAGAAGTATCTGAAGATTCTGCGTGATCGTGTTCTTCTTGACTGCAAAGCACTGGCTTCGATGCGTCACATTTTGAAACGTAATATCGAAAAAGGACTTCTTCCGAACTATCAGGATGGCGCAGTAGAGCTTGATAAACAATTCTGCACCGTCGGCGGTATCGGTATGTACGAGGTAATGGATCTCTTCGGCCTGATTAACACAGACGAGCTTGGCTGCAAGAGTTATTCTGATGAAGCGGTAGAGTTTGCAACACAGATTCTTGATATAATGAATGATGTTAAGGATAATTTTGAATGTGACTTTTCTTTCAATATTGAAATGATTCCTGCTGAAAACTGTGCTGGTGTTATTTGTCAGGCGGACAATCTTCTGTATGAACAGAACAAATACTTTATTTACTCGAATCAGTGGATTCCTCTCATGGAAAAATGCACAATTCAGGAAAAATGCAGGCTCGGTTCTCTCTTTGATGAAAAGTGCGGTGGCGGCTGTATCGCGCATATCAATATTGAAAATCGTTTTGCAAATCAGGAAGAAGCATGGGACATGCTGAATTACGTTGCGGCAATGGGAGTTATTTATTTTGCATTTACAACAAAAATCAGCGTTTGTGAAAATAAACATGCTTTCATTTCAGAACCGTATTGCCCGATTTGCGGGAAACCGATTGCTGATACATATGCCAGGGTGGTTGGATTCTACACTCCGACATCAAGCTACCAAAAGATTAGAAAGAAGGAATTTGATTCCCGCAGATGGATGAATGTTCTTTCTCATGATGGAGTAATGCAATAATGCTCTTAAAAGGAATTGTGGATGAGGACTTTGTAAATTACAGAGTCCCATCCATGTTTATCAGTACCAATACCTGCACATTCAAATGTGACAGGGAAAACGGATCTCCTGTCTGTCAGAACAGCGCTCTTGCAAATCAGGGGTCTATCGAGATGAATCTTGACGACCTCATCAAGCGCTATCTAAAAAATGATATTACGCGCGCCATCGTTTTCGGCGGACTTGAGCCTGTCGATCAGCTTATCGATGTCTATGATTTTATCTTCAAGCTGCGCGCCGATTATCATTGCGAAGATCCTGTCATTATCTATACCGGTTACATGAAAGAAGAGATACAAAATAAAATCTCAATTCTGTATCCGTTCAATAATATCATTGTCAAATTCGGCAGATTCAAGCCTGGGGACAAGCCTCATTACGATCCGATCCTTGGTGTCAATCTGGCAAGCAACAATCAATACGCGGAGGTTATTTCAAATGGCAAACAAATTGAATATATGGGAACAAATTAAAGATTTTATATATAACATTTTTCATCCGCCAGTAACAATTAATATAAAATATTTTGATGATGAACTCACAAAACTCTCAAAGATCGATAAAGGTGACTGGATTGACCTCAGATCCGCAATTGATGTTGATCTTGCCAAAGATGAGTTTAAGCTGATCCCTCTCGGTGTCGCCATGCAGCTCCCGAAACGATATGAAGCACACGCTGTCCCGCGCAGCTCAACATTTAAGAATTTTGGTGTCATCATGACGAATCATATGGGGGTAATTGACAACAGCTATCGTGGCAACAACGACCAATGGTATTTCCCGGCGTATGCTCTTGAAAGCACCTCAATCAAAAAGAACGACAGGATTTGTCAATTCAGAATTGAAAAGAAACAGCCTGGAATCCGTTTTCATACAATGTCTGAGTTTGTTGATGCAAAAGACCGCGGCGGCATCGGCAGCACAGGCGTTGCATAATCTCTGCAATGAATGGGAATAATATAGATCATACTATACTATGAATGGGGGAAATTATTTGATTAAGTCAATAGATTTGATAAATTGGATAAGAGATAACGCCGTTAACAAAAGCTTAACAAACCCAGACGGTTTTATTAAAGGGGATGCTATTATAGATCTTGCAAATAAGGTAAAAGAAATGGAACCATTTGATTATATCCCAAAACTCAAAAAATAAAGGTGACAACAAAACAGTTGTCACCCAAATCTTATGAAATACGAAAAATTATTGACAGCAAAAGATCTCTCTGATATATTCTCGATAAGCAAAAACCGCGCATATGAGCTTATGAAATCAAGCACGTTTCCGTCGATCAAGATTGGTACAAGATTCTATGTTTCAAGGAAATCTCTCGAATTATGGATAAACCAATATGAAGGACGCGAATATCTTTTGTAGAAGATTAGTTTGTAAAATGTTTGTACAGTTTCTAATGCGAGCCGACGGAGCTTACAAAATCAATGCATACAGAGTTTGAGACATCCGTCTCCAAAACCGTAGGCCGAGGGTTCGAAGCCTTCTTCCCCTGCCACATTTTCACTAAATCCTGCCTCAAAAGAGGCGGGATTTTGTGCTTTATACACAAAAAATTATGCGTTCATAGATTCTTGTTTATTTGCTTATGAACATGATGTAAACTACTGTCATCATGAGTTGTTTGTCAAATAGTTTGTATTGCTTGTATACCTAAAAATTTAAGTTACATATTAACATTAGAGGTGGTTTTTATGGCAGACAAGCGAAGAGAGCATGGCACAGGCGGAGTTACGCAGCGGAAAGATGGACGTTGGCAAGGGCAATATGATGCAGGAGTTAAACCAAACGGGAAAAGAGACGTTAAGTACGTCTATGGCAAAACTGAGGCCGAATGCAAACGCAAACTCAGAGAGTTAATCAAAGAAATCCATAGCTCAGATTATATAAGTGTTCAAAAAGAATCGGTAAAAGATTATATGAATAGCTGGCTTGTGAACGTAAAACAAAATCAGCTCAAGCCAAAAAGTTATGATCGTCTTGAACAGACATTACTTTATGATGTATATCCATATATCGGTGAAATTCAACTCCAGGCAATAAAAGCAGATGATATACAGAATATGCTCAATGAATTAAAGAAAGATGGCAAAGCATATTCAACTATAAAGAAAGCATACGACGCTGTAAATTCATGTTTCAAACTTGGGATTGAGAAACGCACCGTCTCAAATAACCCTGCTGTTGGTGTCATTATTCCTAATAGGAAATTATTTCCGGTACAAAAAATTCCTTTTTATACACAGGAAGAGGCAAAAAGACTTATTGAGCAAGCCACGATTTGCTGGCCTAACGGGACAAGAAGATATCCATTAGGATCATTTGTCCCTTTAATTATAAATACAGGACTTAGAATGGGAGAACTGCTTGCTCTTAAATGGGATGAAGATATTGATTTTGAAAATAAAACTTTAACAGTTCATAAGAATATTTCTTTAGTTAAGAATAGAAAAGAAGATTCTGAAAAGAAATATGAATTGCTTTTACAAGATTCAGTCAAGACAGACGCGGGACAAGATCGATCAATCCCTCTGAATGAACAAGCTATAAATGCCTTGTTAGATCTTAAATCCGTTACCGGCAATAGTCCTTTTGTAATGACAACAAAGAATGAAACGCACGTATCACCAAGAAATATTGACAGGATATTTAGACGAATAGCCAAAGCTGCTGGATTTGAAGAAGAAAAAATATTTGGTGTTCATTCATTGCGCCATACATTTGCAACGCTCCTTTTATCAAATGGAGTAGAAATTAAAACCGTTAGCGAACTGCTCGGACACTCTGACGTAACAATCACTTATAACACTTATATCCATGTCATAAAAGATCAAAAGAGAAAAGCACTTGCAGCAATCCCTAATTTGGTAAAATAGAACGCAAAAAAAATGAGAGGTTATATCACAAAAGTGATATACCTCTCATAAAAATTAAATATCGTAATCTGTTGCGTCAATTTTATAATCAATACACTTCACAATAATGAAATCTTGTTTAGCATAGCCATCTTCATTCAACATCTTCTCGACCTGCTCATCAAGAGCTTCTTCTGTTTCAAACTCGACCGGCTTAATCTCTCCGCTTTCTTCATCTGTCGATGTAAGCCATGAATACAAAGATCCAAAATTGTCTTTTCTGGATTTTACCAGCATTACTCTATACATTTATTGGCCTCCTATTATTCGTCAAGTTTCCCACGAATATCAAGTTCCCTTGTTTTTTCCATAAGAGTCTTAACATATCCGTTCCCATGGAAAATACCTGTGTATTCCTCATACAGCTCTTCCAAGGACTTGAGTTTCCCAGCCGTGATATACCCATCAGCAAGAGCATCATCACATGTATGTACGATCTGATACCTCACCTGCTTTAGATTGACTTCCTTCTGTTCGTCGAGGGCATCCTTGATTTTCACAAGCTGCTCGCATATTTGAGTCATCGTTTCCTCATGCTTTTGAAGTGTCTCAGTCTTATCCTCGTTCGCTTTTCGTAAAGCTTGAACTTTACTGAAAGCCTTGTAAAGCTTGATTGTCACGGTAACAATACCGGTGATTATGGCAGAAATAACCGCGACCCAAGCTACAATGCTTCCTACTGGAATGTTAAGCAGCACCTCCCATACGGGCTTTGTGTCTACCATTGTAAGTCACCTCATTCCTGCTTATTTTCAGCAACGATCTTCCGCAGTTCGTCCAACGCAGCATCGATCTGAGCGTCGATCCACTTGATCAGCTCATCCTGTTTTACGATCTTGGACAGAATAGGATAAGAAGTGAAAATCTGCTGGATAACCTGCGCACGTTTCACAGCCCCGGCCTTATTCCAGGCTTCATAGTCTTCCTCAGCGTCAGAAACCAGCTTGAGTATAAACTCCTTGATCTGCGCCTTTGCGACAGCTATCTGCTGATCTCTGTCCTGTGCGATAAACGCCTTGACCTTGCGATACACAACCACGGCCAGCCCGGCAATGATCAGGATCGCAACCCAGTTATCACACACAAATGTCAAAATGTTTTTAATACCGTTCAACATATTTGTCGCTCCTTGTCATCAAAGTAGCGGCCATACGCATGTACAGCCGCGATTAAAAATTCAACGCATCCTTAAAGCTTTCCTTGAAGGACGTAAATTCATCGAGCGCGGAATCTATGCTGCCTCCGAATGCGGATTCATCCGCGCCTTTCATATTCCGCAGCACGAAATCGGCATCGGCCCCATACTGCATACGCAGTTTGATCATGTTCTCCGCCTGCGCCTTTTTCGTATAGGTGCGATAGATCATGATGGCGACAGCATTGGAGCTGCCGATGATCCATGACAGAGCCGTGATGTCCAGTGTAATGTAGACCATATACGCCCCAAACAGATTGACAAGTATCCATACTGCCAGCCCTACAGACGTAATGATCTTTGAATACTGCGGCTTCTGTAAATGTTTCCCATGCTGGAACATCTTACTTCACCTCGATTGCATCAGCGTCAACCCAGCCGTATACGGTTGAACCGCCGAGCAACAGCCGGATAAGGTAATACGGATGCTTTGCTGCGGGCTTTATCACGGTGACTCTCGCGTTGCCCGGCTTGCAGGTTTTGTATGCATCGCCGTTGGAAGTCTTATAGCATCTGTCGCCTGTGAACTTGACGACGGTGCCGACCTTTACCTTAACGCCGCTTGCTGTGTTCTCCTGAACAGGCTTCGACTGCACAGCCGCTGGAGTGTTTGCAGTCTTTCCGGCGTTTTTCATAACCTCAAACGTAAGCGGGCCGAACACACCGTCAACCTCAAGATCATGCTCTGCCTGGAACTGCATCAATGCCTTTGCGGTATTATCGCCGAAGTCACCATCAGCGCCATCCGACCCGACATCGTATCCAAGCTCAATCAGCTTCTGCTGCAATGCCTTGACGCTTGCACCCTTGCTGCCCTTCCGCAACAGTGGAATATTGCTGTCATGAGCTGACACATCACCGTTAAGTGACGTTGTGGGAGTGTTCACAACATTTCCACCCGTATAGCGCATGACGATATCCCACGGGTAATTGAAATACGGCTGTGTCCTGATTTCATTTCCGGACTGATCTCCCTGTAAACTGTTGCCCTCTGAGGAACGAGCATGTACAATTCGCCCGTTTCCAAGATAAATCGCGGTGTGATTCACGTCGTTAAGAAGAATGTCACCATACTGCATCCCGCTCCCATTGCCGAGGCTGCACTGCCGTGTCACATCGACAAACCCGTTCGCAAGGAATGCCCGCCGCATATTGCCTGTGTATGTCGCTCCCGCGTCCTTAACTGGTACGCCGGCATACTGCACCACGGTGATAACCAGTGAAGAGCAATCATAGTCAGGCCCCCATCTGTGAGCCTGACTGTACCCGTGTGAGTTATCGTCGGCGATCATAACGGCGGCCTGCGTATACTTCTCGATAATACCGCTGATGCCGTTATCCTCTTGCTCCTTCGGTTCATCAAACAGTGCGCTGTCATCCGCGTCTTTTACGACGCTATAATAACCAAGCGCGTACACATACCGGACGCGCATAGCATCATTTTTATCCGCAGGACGTTCCCACTCGTCAATCAGTAACCATGTAAGCTCCTGCACGTCATGACTCTCTGTGAGTCTGCCCCAGATAGAACGGTACTTGTTGTAAAGCTCCCATAGAATAAAATCCACCTGCATGGCAAAGTCTCCGATACTGCTACCGCCGTTATACTGCCGCGCAAATGCGAGCATGTCCCGTTTACGATCAGGGAAAGTGTGCTGTGCCAGTCCGAA
>Ga0247611_10011741_pt1 | contig 10061 bp, 2 predicted proteins | sample 177DNAGHGhighgp2_FD_192422 | JGI IMG/M metagenome (GOLD analysis project Ga0247611, IMG submission 192422) | Sheep rumen microbial communities from Palmerston North, Manawatu-Wanganui, New Zealand - 1770 DNA GHGhigh gp2 | ecosystem: Host-associated > Mammals > Digestive system > Stomach > Rumen ... | reverse complement strand
AGGGCCTTCTGATATTAACGGACCTGGAATGCCTATACAAGGAAGTAACATTGTTGTCGGTGGAGGTGAATACGTGGTCAATGCGGAAGCGACAAAGAGAAATGAATCGCTGCTCAATAGGATAAATTCAGGTGAAACCATTAGAATGTCAGATGGAGGAATCGTGCCGAAGATAAAGAATATCACACCTTCGTTGGTAAAAAACCCTATGATTCCACTTTCCGTCCGTGCTACATCAGGAACAATGGAAATGGCTGGTGGAAATAGAGGAGGTGCTGGCAAACTTGAAGTGTCTCCTATAAAACTCGACGTATCCGGTACCATTAAACTCGACTCCAATGGTAAGCAGGTTGACCTTGATGCAATTATAAACAACCCTGCATTCATCAACCAACTTTCACAGATGATTGAGAGACGCTTGTCAGACAACATCAATGGTGGTAACTTCAAGGAAATGAGGAAGAACAAGCAGCACACATTTTAGTGTTTAAAAAATAAACTGAACGAACTATATTAAAGCGTATGTCAGAAAGAAGAAACGGTCTATACTACGAGTCAATCGGGATAAGGAACAGTGTATTGTCTCGTAACATAGGTGAATATGTGAGTTATGGGCACAGTATGCTGGAAAACGGCGGACTGGCCATAGGTATGCCATATGCAAATGAGACCGAATTGGTTCCATATCCACTCTCCGACAGGTCAATGGACGGATTCCACCTTAATGTAGCGTTTTCAAAGGACAGGAACCCGAAAATTAGTATGGCTTGGAGGGAAGGTGGGCTCTTTGGGTATACGCACGAGGTCATAAATGATGAATATGATTGGATATCAAGGAACGCGAACCTCCTCCAGTCCTATTTTGATTATGACAGTACAGAAGAACTCAATAATTCACTATCTATATTTCCGAGTTCCTTACCATGGGGGCAGAGCGGCTTCATCGGAGGTACTGAATCTGGTGGATTAAGGGCTTTTTCTTCAAACAACGACCCGCAGAACTCAACTTATTATGAGGATTATACGACTTTTATAAGAAATATATTCACTGATGGTGTTTCATTCGATAAGAGCCTCGGTGACCATTACATTACCAACCTCCTTTACGATGGCTTCAATAAGGAAAACGTTGATAATGGTGTAGCAAGGTTCATCGACGAAAAATCGGGATATATTACAGATGATATTGATGCCGAACTTAAACCTATTGAGGATACAAAACTTGCCTATATCGGCAGAATAATGGTTGGTGAGGCAAAGGAGAAGCAGAGAAATGCAGCCAATGACAGAATTTCCAAGAATAAGTATGCGTCAATAACGCCTCAATTAAGAAGATATTTTGGCTTGAGTGGTTTTGATAACGAAGATTACCTAGGCCAGGACTTTTCAGCAATATCGTATGGTCATGACGGGATATCAATGGATGTTCCAGGCTTGTTGGACTATAACTATTGGGATATTTTTGATACGCTTTCAGAAGAAGATAGACTTTTTTATCATAGAAGTTTAAGATACCTCGCTGATAACCTTAGAAGGGGAAAGAAATTACAATCATTCTTTAAAACAGGAAAAAAGGACACCCCAGAAAACGTTGGTGGTGTTTATGCTGATTATTATAATGTTTCCGACTTCACTAATCACATAGACCTAAACAATGATGGTTCTATAGACTCTGATGAAGAAAGTATTTCGGCGACAATCACGAACTATAACAATGGATTTTTAGGGGAGTCTGTTGAGGGCTTCTTTAGGGGTGCTGGTGTCTTTGATGGAGATGTTTCTTCTAAAGAACATTATGATGAAAGGGATACACAGAACGCTGGAAGTAGGGATATAGGTACTATTTCCGAAAAGATATCATACGGTGGTCCTGAATATATAGGCGCTTATGCTGGAAATGGTTTTTCTGAAAGTACAAACAGTCTACTTTCAAAAACCAAAGAACTGTTTAGTAAGCATAAAATTAAAACCCTTGTTGGTAGGTTTCATACTTCTGGTGATGACCGTGGAGCTAGGAGTTTCAGCCTTACACAGACCGCAACGGATGTAGATTATGGTTTATCTCACGGAAGGAACCTCAGGAAACTTACTCCTACGGTTGAAAATGGTTATGATAATCCATATTGCCGTGTTTGGACGTATCATCACCAGTACTCACAGATGAAAGACCTGATTAGACCGTTTACTGATAATGGTAATTTCAGGTCCGTTGAGGATTTGCAGGCCGCTTATCCAGGGAGACCTATCATACACGACCCGGCAAGGGGTTCTTGGTCAGAAAAGACGGTTTTGAACAAGAATGGAATGGTGAATATAACCCCAACAAAGAATTTGAAAGGTGCAGATAGGGTTCGTACAAAGCAGTGTATGTTCTCCATTGAAAATCTTGCCTGGAAAAATGTACATAACGGTGATGAAAGTATCCTTGATAAGGGTGAGATAGGTCCTCTCGGTGGAAGAATTATGTGGTTCCCTCCTTATAACCTTCAATTCAATGAAAGTGTAAGTGCAAACTGGGGGTCTAATGACTTTATCGGTAGGGGAGAAAGGATTTATAGTTACACGAACACTGAAAGAACTGGTACTCTGTCATTTACAATCCTCGCAGACCACCCGTCAATCCTTGATTACTGGATGAATAGTGATAATAGGAACAACCCTTTGTCAAGTGCAAGTGAAGAAGATGAGCAAAAGGTACTTAGATTCTTTGCTGGATGTGATGAATTGGAGGTAAGTGCTGATGAACTCGACAAAAACAGCAGGGTAACAGCCGAGGATTATGCGAGACGTGAAAGTACGAAGAATGAGCCGAAGGAGCAACAGGACAATACGGTAGTAGATAAGGACAATAATAAAAATGAAACACGTGAGCAAAATACACCACAGGAATTTACAAAGGACAATACAATCAGTTTCTATATGTATTTCCCTAACAATCTTAGTGGTATAGACTATATAAAGAACCCGAAAGTAATCGTAAACTACCTTGTACACGGAGAAGACGGATTCAGATACAGATGGACGGACGTTATGCCGGGAACCGATAAAGATTATTTATTACCTCCATCTAATGTATCTGTCGGAACGTGGGAGGATAATATTGAAATGTCCACACCTACAAGCGGAACTGGATACGAAATGGGTGGTAGACTTACTAAAAAATGGGAGAGCAAAATAATGGACCATAATGGTAACCCGGTAAACGATAAGGGCCATAGTTATATATGGGGATATGGCATAGATAAAGAATATGTTCAGCAGCGTTTGTGCGGCCCTTATGGAAAGTATGGAAACCAAACATATAAGATATACCCAGAAAACTATTGTGATACAACGTCTTACGGTAAAGATGAAAATGGTTTAATTAAGGGTTTAAATAGAGTACCAAATGAATACGATGATACCTGTGACTATTCGTTTATGGATGTAGCGGAAGCCATAACAACAGATTATAACTATAGTGGAAAAGGCACCAGTAAAAAGGTTAAAAAGATTAAAGAAATATTGAGAATTGACGGAAGTACGAATAACGGAAGCCAAAGGGAATATTTCTTCGCAATCGCCGGTGGTGCGTCCATAGATGGTTATGAGAATGAAAACGATAAACTTTCAAGGCATAGGGCGGCATTCCTTAAGGCTTGGCTGGAAGATTGTTTCCATAAACTTAATTTAAAGGTTGATTATAAGGAGAACGACAGGATACAGGCTGTTACTGGTATCGACGGTGGAGACGGAACGGATGTGAATTCAGAAAGCGCCAAGAGGGGCAGATATGCTAAGGCTGTCATCTACTGGAACGAGAATGATACAAAGGATGCGACGAATACGGATACAATATATGAGGAGAGTAATCCGGAAGCAGGTTCACCAAGAACAATCCAGGATACCCCATTGAAGACAACCGATAATGCTGAGAATACTGAGGAGGCCGGTGAAACCACAACGATAACTTCGACGGCATCATTAAGGAATGCATCGGCGACCAGGTACAGGGATGAGGAACAGTTCTTCAACCTATTGAGAGAGGAAAGTCCAGTTATCTACAAGAACATAGTGGATAAGGTTAAATACTTCGACCCGGCATACCACTCAATCACGCCGGAAGGATTCAATTCAAGGTTGTCATTCCTCCATCAGTGTACGAGGCAGGGACCAACGATGTCTTCCAGCGACTACACGAAGAACAATGGCTTCAATGGTGCTGGATACGCAGGAAACCTTTCATTCGGGCGTGCTCCTGTATGTGTTCTCAGGCTTGGTGACTTCTTCAATACGAGGATTATCATAAACAGCCTAAACATCCAGTATGAAACGGCTCAGTGGGACCTCAACCCGGAAGGAATAGGTGTTCAGCCGATGTTGGCAAATGTAACGCTCGGATTCACGTTCCAGGGTGGTAGTTCACTAGGCGGACCAATCCAGAGGCTGCAGAACGCCGTTTCATTCAACTACTATGCAAATCAGGAGGTTTATGATGACCGCGCTGATGTCGCTGTTTATAAGAACAATGAGTTCAGTCAGGAGGAATCACTCATTTGGATGCCTGGTTATGGAAATATGAACGTAGGTTCTGTATATACAATTATGGACGGAAAGGACCCGACAAATACGACGGTGATGAAGACGAACCAGGATAATGAAGCACGTTCTCTAAAGACCAGGCAAATACTGGAAAGAATGAGAGGAATTCAAGATGTTAATAATGCAAACCAATAATATTAAATTTTTTTAAAAAATGGAGTCAACATACGATAGATACGCGAAGTTCAGGAATAATGGAAGTGTTTCAATGGTCCCGTTCATAGACATACCCGTGAGGGATACGGACTTTTATGAGAGTTTCTTCCTTGGTAAGACAAGGCTTGATTTACTGTCATATAAATACTATAATAATCCTGACTACGGATGGCTCATACTACAGGCTAATCCTCAATATGGGGCCAATGAGTTTGACATCCCGGACAAGGTGACGATAAGGATTCCATACCCACTTGGAACAGTTATAGAAGGATATAAGAGTGATATAGACACATATAAACAACTTTACGGATAAAGATGATAAATACCAATCCGAATGAACCACTTCAGTTTGGAAGGGTCATTTATGTAGAACCGAACAACAACATAGTAGGCACTGGAAAGGGAACGAATTTCACTTTCAACCCAGAAGATTACAGCATCCTTGTTGATTTGCAAGTTGATGTTGTTGATAGGTATGCATATAATGGAGGAAATGGCAAAGAAGCCATACAATATACGCTTGAATGGGACGCTAAAGGTACGAAGACCTCGCTTTTCAAAGGAACAAACGGAATGCTGACAACAAAGGCATTAGACACCTCATTTGACGACATTTCAAAGAACCTAAACCAGGAGGCAATTGGTATTAACTCCATAGACATCAGGTATAATTCGTGGAACTATCCTGAAATCACTATAAATTTCACTGATATAAGGGGTGCGTCATTGCTTGCTACGGCTGACCTCGTTCATTCTGACGTACTTCCAGATGAAAAGAAGAGAATGTACGAGGATAACTTCGCAAATACGTTTTTCTCGACATTTTTCAGGTTTCCGTACCCAAGATACACGCTTATCGTCAAGGGATTTTACGGTAGGCCGGTGACTTATACCCTTTGCGTGAATGATTTCAAGACAAGATTCAACGCATCAACTGGAAATTTCGACATAACAGTCTCTTTCATAGGATATATGTACGGATTATTGACGGATATTCCTATGAGATTGCTCTTTGCTGCCCCATACGACAAATACCGTGGAAGGGAATACTGGGAGAAGATGAAAGCAGACGGAAAGTTTGTTTATAATGAAGGCGGTGAGATGCTTACTTTCTTTGAATTGAATGAGAAACTTAAGAAAATCAACGAAAACCTCACCCAAATCCCAGCAATGAAGAAGATTACGGAGGAAAAGAAATCTTATTCGGACAGACAGAGTGCGTTGAATGATGTTAAGGGTGTCTATGAGAGTTACAAGGAACTTAACTCCGTCGATTCCGGCCAAGTAAAGAACAGATATAAGGAACTTTCGTTAAATAGAGAACTGAATGGGTCGGAAGTAAGCGGAAGGAAATACCTCATATTATTTTCAACGGCGACAGATTTTGCACAATGTAGTAAATGTAACGGAACTGGACAGATTGTGACAGGATGGACTACGCCTACATATGGCACAATGAATCAAGGACTCCCGTTATATGGTAAATGTCCGGATTGTAATGGAACGGGAGACGCCAGAAAGAAAGATAATGAGTTAGATGGCGTTGTAGTTGGTGCCGGAAGGGATACGAAGACAGAACTATACAGGAAAATAGAGGAATTCAATCTCCAGCCTGAAAATACTTCATATAAACTGCCATATATCCCAAGGATTGATTCATCCGATAACGCAATAAAGGACCTCGTTGGAACCATTGCATACAGAATACCGAAAAATGCATTTGGGCAAGATAAAAAGAACCAGATATTGGCATATACAAATCCACCGAAGTCCAGCACGGCGTTTATGGATGTTGCGGAAGGCGATTTCGAAAAGATAGTTGAATATTTAAAGTCGTCAGATGTACTTGCATTCGTTAACAACATGGATAAATCATCTTCCGTAGCAGTGGCAATCCTGCGAGTGGGTGAATTTGAGAACAGGATTAACTCGTTGCTGTCTACGTGTGAAAATGAACTTGACGTTATTGGTAAAAAAGCCGAGAAGGTCCAGGAATCTGTGTATGAGAACCTCCTCGGTTTCAAGGTAACGTTAAAGAATATGATTAAAATGTGCCTCGCCCACCTTGATACGTTCATGGAGCTCATGTATAAGTGTATGGACGAGATTAAGGATGCAAAGAGGTTGTTCTCGGACGCAAATCTCAAGAAGTATGAGACGGATGTCAAGGCAACCACTGAAGGGGAAAACCGTAAATCCGGGGACGCCCTTTACCTGCCGCCATTCTTTGCATATAAGAAGTTGAATCCGGAGAATGGAGAACTTGAAGATGCATGGATTGGTGATGAGCCGAAGTTTGCAAACAATACGGATAAGTTCAAGGAGATACAACTGATAGACGGAATACTTAACGGACTCCTTACAGCACAGGAAGAGGCCGGAGAGATAGCGAAAAGTGTCATCGCAACTGAAACTACCTCCAATATTACGAATAAGGTGGGTGTTGATTATACGCCTACTTTCGTAAGTGATTATTATGCAAATGTAAATCCATATAAGAGCGCGTATGACGACATTGAAGCCTTGATAGCCACGTTCGCTTTCAGGTGTATGATTGGTGTTGTCTACGGACTTGACTATCCGAGCATAGGAAACAGGTTCACTTCTACGAATAACAACAAGAAGAAAGGATATTTTGAACAATTGGCAAGGAACGATGCGGAAAACTTCATAATGAATAAAAATGAGTTCGACGCATTCAGGAACAGCAGCTTACCGGAAACATTCTCTGGGATAACGTGGGATGATTTCAGTTCTTATATAACAGGCAAGAGTTCAAAACTACAGCAAAACCCAAAGGCAAACAAGTATTCTGTTGGAGATATGAACAGTCCGCTCTTCACAAAGGTCGGTTCAGATGATTTTATCCTGTCTTACGGAAAGAAATCGGAAGACGGAGAATATTATGTGCTTCCTTTGATGTATGACTCCGTAGATGACGCTATTGGGGTGGCGAACAGTATATACAAGAAGACAAAGGAAGACCCAGATACCATAATCCCTGAAAAGAAAATAATCCCTGAAAAGAAAGGAGTGGGTATATCCAGGGAATTTGCAATGCCGTTGGTTGAGGTTGTCGGTAATGATGATGAGTTGGCCGATAGGCAGAGCATTGAAACGGCATATAGTGAATTATGCAATGGCACGAATGCTGAAAATATAAGGAATATCGGCTGGTATTTCAGGACAAGTGATAACTGGAAAGAGTATTTTTCTGGTGTTGCTCCATTGGAAGGTGATTACTTATGGTTCCCAAGCATTTTCAAACTCGGGGGAATAAAGGAGACGATTGACGTGTCCTTGGTAGGCAATAAATCAAAGGTTAATGGAAATCTATACGGTGGGCAGGCTACGGATGACGGAAAGGTAATCTACTCGTTCGCACCGGTTTCCAACGTTAGTTCAATGAAAGATTTCTTCGTTGCGGAAGACATCTGGAAACATATCGGTAATGTACTTAGTTGGTTTATCGGAAAATCCAAGAAATTTGACGAGACAAGCGTGAAATCCGCAAAGGCCAATGATAAATACATTGAAGAAAAAGTCGTTCCTGAGATGATGAGCGACAAGAACGGCGTAACTTTGATAGGTCTTCCTTGCGGTGAAGGTACTCTATTTGAAAGTGAGTTTTACCTTATGCAGAACGAGGATGTAAAGGACGATGTTATAAACAAGATTAACAGGAACACAGGTAGGGGATACACCAAGGAAGCCATAAAGACGTTCAGAAAGGCGTTCCTACTCCTACATTCCCTCCCTACGTCGGAATACGGAGCACTTGGCCGCGTGTTGGAGACATTCCTTAAGCGTACCTATACCCCAGCGATAACAGATATACCATTATCATCCGCATTGTTCATTGGTGCGTTGTATTGGAGGGAGTTTATAAATGGAGGAAGCAACGAGCAAGATGTGCTGTTATCGTATTCTGCCGATGGTGTTGGTGCTGAAAAGTATAAACCGGCATCTGTGAACAACCTCGTAACCATTGACTACGCAACATACAAGTTTGATAGTGAGGCAATTACAAGACCGCTTAATCCATTGAAAACCAGTGATACCGCTTCATATTTAAAGATAGTAGATACCTCACTTGAATCAAAATTAGATGAACTTGAAAGGAATAACACCAGGAACGGGGATAATGAACTAAAGACATTCCTCGAAGCCAATGGCCGCAGAAGTTCAAGGTTCATAGGGTTCTGGTCCGTACGTCCTGAAGTGAAGAAACAGTTCATCGACTTATTTGAGAACTGGGTCTTTACTGGATTTGGAGATATCGAAAAGGAACTTTCATTGAGGGACACCAATGGGGTAGAGTTTACCATACCTGCTGTTGCTGACATAAAGAAAATAATAAGCGGCAATGTATTTGATGAAAACGGTCGTGCGGATAAAAAATTTAATGGAAACTGCTACCATATAGTAAAGAATAACAGTACGGATGCATACAATACGTTCGTTAAGAATACGTTCGGCAAGTCGTTCTTCAATAACCACATGCGTTTTGGTGCTTCCAATAAGGATAATTCGCTCTTTACATTCCTTCGTCACGAGTCTGAAGCGGTGAAGAGATTAAACCTTCTGCTCACTTCCGGATGTATAGTTAAAGTTCCATTCCCAAGGGTTCTCATGACCAGGGATATGTTTTCAAGTGCCTGGACAGAGGAAAGGACATCCATGAAAGTTGACGATGATATCCTAAAGAAGGGATGGGAAACGTTCCAGAAGAGTATAATGGACGCTGTATCCCAGCATAACATCGATGAAGAACAGAAAGATGAGATAGTAAACAACGTAACACCGGCCGACGTAAGCCCTGGAACAAAGCTTTCCATGTATGAAACGTTGAAAAACATTCACGACAAGTGGCTAATTTCAACCAATAGGAACAAATATAAACTCGTACCGGAACAAGGCGACACGAATTCTGGTATAGCGGAAAACTTCTTCTTCATCAACTCGTTCTACGAAGATGTTGGAGATGAGATTACGCTTAATATAGAGAAGTTGCCGGACCAGGTTGATTTCGTACTCAATAACGTGAACGCTTCCAACTCATTGTATTCGTTCATGTATGACATTGCTAATCAGGCGAGAGTTCAGTTACTCGCTTTACCGGTATTCAATAATCTCTCTGACCCGAAATACGTAAGGGAAATGTTTTCTCCTATACCATACGACGAGATTGATTCAACGAAGGTATATACGGAGAGTCAATACGTATTCTTCTACCCGGAGGAAGCGTCAAAACATGCGGTCATAGAATCAGATTCCGACAATGAGGAGGACAGGTATAAATTCGCAGACGACTCATTCAC